>Ga0194120_10000372_pt1 | contig 84183 bp, 89 predicted proteins | sample TA2MahCa65mmetaG_FD_148642 | JGI IMG/M metagenome (GOLD analysis project Ga0194120, IMG submission 148642) | Freshwater microbial communities from Lake Tanganyika, Tanzania - TA2015019 Mahale Deep Cast 65m | ecosystem: Environmental > Aquatic > Freshwater > Lake | place: Tanzania: Lake...
TCCAGGATGGAGTGACATGCGTCATTGGGGAGAATAACTCTGGAAAGACCAATTTGCTACACGCACTTCGGCTCGCTATCGACACTAATCTTTCCTCTTCTTACCGAGCCCTGCTTCCTCATGACATTCATGCAGAGGAAGATTTTGAGAAACCCAACCAAGTTCTCATTTCTGTTGAATTTGTAGGCTACAAGAATTCAATTAATGACACGGCTTTATTTGGGAGTTGTGAGGTAAAAGAGGATTTGGCGCGTATTCACTACCGTTTCAGGCCGCGCCGTGAGGTACGTGAGGAGATCGAAAATGGGGATCGTGATCCTGCGGGGCTTTCTCTATCCGAGGACTACCATTACGAACTCACGGGAGGTGGTGCAGCAGACCCCACTACGGTCGCTTGGGATGAGGATCTTGGAGGGGCACTTCGCTTTGGTGATCTTCAGGCCTTCCATATCGAGTATCTGCCTGCGCTACGGGACGTAAAGAGCAGCCTTCGCAATTCTTATGAATCTCCCTTGGGCCGTGTGCTCGGCGTTAGTAAGTTCGATGACACAGAAAAAGAGGCGCTCGTTTCAATTCTACAGGAGGCAAACTCTGCCATTGAAAAGCAACCAACTATTGAAGCCGCTGGGATGGCAATCAAGAATGCCTTCTCCAACACCTCGGGCGAAGCGCACGAAATGGGGCTCAAGCTCGGCATGTCCGAGCCAAGCTTTACGTCGATATCTCGCTCACTAAAGATCCTTCTTTCAAATAGCGCCATCAGTGATTTCGAGCCAGGTCGAAACGGTTTAGGGCTTAATAATATCCTCTACATCAGCATGATCCTCGAGTATTTCGAGCGGAGGGCAGAGGCAGCACGAGCCTCTGGGCAGCTCCTGCTGATCGAAGAGCCCGAAGCCCATTTGCATCCGCAGCTCCAGCGTGTGCTTTACAGATCCCTTGCAGACAAGTCCTTTCAGTCGATACTCACTACCCATAGCACCCACATCAGTTCGCATGCTCCTCTGGAATCTTATATAACCTTAACGACTGAGCGAGGATCATCATCGAGCGGTTGTACACTCAAAGAGGCAGCAGGACTGAGTGATTCTGAAACTGCTGATCTAAATCGCTTTCTCGAAGCGACACGATCTATTCTTCTATATGCTCGCAAGCTGATTCTTGTCGAAGGGCCTTCCGAGTTGTTTTTGATACCAGCCCTCGTCAAATCAGTCATGAATATTGATCTCGACCGTTACGGTATATCTGTCGTGCCAATTTTCGGCAAACACTTTAAGACCTATGCAAAGTTGTTTGGGCCTGATGCGCTACGAAAGAAATGTGTGATCATCACTGATGGTGATCTTGCCATTGAGGAGTGCGAGGAGGGAACGTATGAGGATGACCCCATCGAAGTTAGTGATGATGAGTTTGGTTCGAATGAATTCTTAAAAGTTTTCAAATGTCCTGTAACATTTGAAAGGGCGATGACGGTGAAAGGTACATTGCCCATGTTGCTCGCAGCTTTGGGCGAGTGCAATTACCCGAACGCTGTTGAAGCTTTCGAAAAAGGAATTACTGACTTGGATACAGTGACTGACGATGACGTGATTCAGCAAACGCTTGCGCCATTGCGTGAGAAGACGCTCGCGAGTGCCGAGCGCTGCGGTAAGTCACGATTTGCGCAAATTGCCTCGAAATACACAGATCGTACGTTCAGTCTGCCGAAATACATTCGAGAGGCTGTCGAGTGGATAATGGAGGATGAATGAAGCTGACTGGACAGCAAAGAAACGCGGTTCAACATTTGGGCCATACAGTTATTACCGCTTGTCCAGGTAGTGGAAAGACCCGCACCATCATTGCCAAGGTGCTAAGGTGTATTGACGAACTCTCCGGAACCCCGCGCAAGGTGGCGTGTATTACCTACACCAACACAGCAGTCCATGAGATAGAGAACAGAATCCGGGCAAGCGGGGCGGTCACGAGTGAAGGTTGTTACGAGGTGTCCACCATTCATGCCTTCTGTCAGACGAATATTCTCGGCAAATACCACTGGATGACGGAGGCTTATAAAGATGGCTACATGATTTTGCCTTCCGACCATGATGTGTATCGCGAGATTGTTAAAGAGATTTGTGACCGCTATGGTTTAAATGCCTCTGCTTGTTCAATGTTTGAAATGCTCGGACGCAGGCCTGATGGTACACCGATCTCCATTAACATACCGGATGAAGCAGCCTTTGCCTTTTGGGATGAACTGCAAGGCCGGGGATATATTGATTTTTGCAATATTGTTTACCACTCTTACCGGCTTGTTCGCGACAATCCATCAATAGCCCACAACCTATCCTGCCGCTTTGCCTACATACTGGTCGATGAGTTTCAGGACACTTCCGCTCTTCAGGTAGAGATTTTGAGCCGAATCCACGACGTGGGCCACACGATATTTTTTCTTGTCGGTGATCCAGAGCAATCAATCTATAGCTTTGCAGGTGCAGATCGGAAGTTGATGGAGGCATTCTCGCAAGAGATTGGCGCGAAAGGATTTCCTTTGTCGGGCAATTTCAGAGCAACTCTGCCACTTGTGGAACATGCCGAACGGCTTATTGCGCGTTATCCGCCAATGGTTTCGACCAGCAATGCAACCGCCATTGATCCCTCAGTATTTTACGAACATACGCAGGACAGCTTTTCGGCAATTACTGACTATTTCTTGCCCTTCCTTGAGGCAAATGAGATCGGTTATAGCCATACGGCTATCCTCGCACAGAATTGGTTTGTCCTGAGTCCGCTTGGCAAACAGCTTCGTGAATACGGTATTCCCGTTGTTGGCCCAGGCGCTAGACCATATAAGCGCAAGTACTTGCTTGGCAGAATTGCTGAACAGGTCTGCGCTTACCTTGAGAGTAGTGATCCGGAAATACTGTATCGGACGGAAAAGGAACTCTTTATGATAGCAAGCGAACTGTCTGGCAGGGCTTCCTTTCGGATATTTTCTTATCACGGCATGAGGGTAGTGCACCGTTTGATGCGCCAGGGTGAAATTTTGCGGCAGACCTATGAGGGGGCTGTCGAGTGGTTACATGCTGTCGCCCCTGCCTTTGAAGAAATTCTTATCGAAGAGGAAATAATTCCTGTGAGCTACAAAGGGGGTCTTACTGAGTCTTGTAATGAGATGATCGCAGAAATGAGAGATCAGAACATTGATGTTACCAATATGCTGCTTGCTGATCTCGGTATTCTCGCTGATCCTCGTGAGAACATGAAACTTATGACAATGCACAGTGCCAAAGGCCGGGAATTTGAAGCTGTGGCGATCATCTATGCGCACGACGGTCTTGTACCTTATTACAATTATTATAATCCACTATCTAATGCAGGGTTGGAGGAAGCCCGGCGGCTTTTCTACGTAGCCATGACCCGTGCTGAAAGGGCCCTGTGGATTTTCTCATCTGTCAACAAAAACGCTCAGTCTCCTACAAGGTTTATCCGCGAGATTGGTTTACTCGTAAGCTGATGTACAACAATTTGACAAAACTATGCCTTGATCGATACACAGTCGGTGCCGTGTCTTATGCTTTGGTTGATGGCTGACGTTCTAAACTGAGGAGTTACAATGTACAAGTTCATCACAGATAACGTAGTTGTTTTCGATGTCGAATGGGTTCCTGATCCGGCGTCGGGCAGACGGATTTACAAGGTGCCGGATACGGTCTCTGACGCTGAGGTGCTTGAGGTCATGTGGCGAGAGGGCGGCGCTACATCTGAGGATCCTCGTCCTTATTTAAAAACGGTGATGTGCAGAGTCGTCTCCATTTCGGCTGTGGTTCGAAAAATGGTACGTGATGAAGTAAGTCTCAAGCTCGTTTCGTTCCCTCGACTCAAAGCGGGTGAGGAAGCGGAAGGGGAAATCATCCGGCAGTTTCTGGAAGGCGTCGGGAAATCAAGAGCACAGCTTGTCGGGTTCAATTCGTCAAACGCCGATCTGCCGATCCTCTACCAGAGGGCATTGGCGAACCGGGTAACGGCGCCGACCTTCTGCCATCGTCCGGAAAAGCCTTGGGAAGGTACAGATTACTTCAGCCGATATAGCGATTATACCATCGATCTGAAGGATCTGGTCGGTGGTTATGGAAAAGCGATGCCTTCGCTCCACGAATTGGCATCTTCACTTGGAATTCCAGGCAAGATGGGCATCGATGGTGCTGACGTGATCGAACTGTGGCGCTCTGGCGACATCAGGAAAATCGTCGAGTACAATCAGTTCGATGCGCTTTCCACTTACCTGGTATGGCTGAGAACCGCCTGGTTTTCCGGAATGCTGAATGAAGTTGAATTTGTGCACGAAGAGCATCTTCTGGAAGACCTCCTTCAGCAGGAGATCGGGAACGGTTCGGCGCACCTGACCCTGTTTCTCGATACCTGGAAAGCGTTTCGGCGGGTGAAGGAGTAGCCGGTTACCCTGACGGACGGCATGGAGGCCATAGAGTTATCTTCAAAACGTTCTGTTTGAGGCGAATCATGTATCCCTGATTGGCAAGCGCTATTTTGACAGAAAAGGAACAAAGCCCATAGCCTCAATGCGGTTTGCCCTGTATGATCCATCACGTGCCATCTTGAAATCGCTCGAAGAGATTTTCAAAAATGATCTCGACTATTTCGAAGAGTTTCTGTGAGGGGAGGGCGCACTGGGCTGAAGGTGAACTGCTTGCAAAGCACCCATCCGGCAGCCGTACCGAAAAAAGCATGATGCTTCTCTTTGGCAATATCGAGTCCGACAATCAGATGATGCTCAGAACCTCTAATATCGGTTCGTAATTGCCGATACAAGGCCGGTCTTTCAGCTTCGGTTTGCATAACATCCTCCTTTTCTATGGGTGACACTACGGTGTCCTCCATATATTTTAACTCAGGATGCTATCTATTGTGCCTTGCTGGAGCTAACTCAAGGAACAGCCATTATATAACGTTGTTTTGTAAGTGAAGTAACTTTTAGATATACGCATAGAAACGATTTTTGGATGTTTGTCTAACCTTTTGGTGAAATTCCCTGTATTTCAAGGTTCCATTTTGAATAAGGCTTCAAATAGCCTGTTTAGAAGATTCAGGGAGTCAGCTTAATCCGGAATTTTCCCCCAAGCACAGATGCGGCGCAGGAAAGCGTCGTCAGGGTATAACTGGTATCGGTCACATCGAGCAGGCGGTTCAGCACCACCCGGCGGTTGTGCATTTTTTTAGCCATTGATTTTTTGGTGACCTTCTGACGTTCAGGTCATTTTCTTAAGGTCAGTCTGCTCTACTCTTCACCCATGAGAATTTGTTTATAGCCACTATTACTCTCTTTCGGAGCTGTCAGGTGAGTTAGGCAATCAGATCACTTGCCTCAAGAGCCCTGTAAATGCATTTATTTTGTTTGCATATTGTAAACAAAAGCGTTACTATATAAGTAATCCTTGCGTGTACAAAAAAGCCATTACATCAGCGTCACAAAACTGAAAAGCCATGAAAAAGCCGTCAACTGCTCAGCTGATAGCCGAACTTCTTTACCACTACGAAAACGAGCCTGAAACGACGTTCGGAGATCTCGTTGACGGTATCGAGGATCTGGCCATTGAAACAGGTGACCTCGATCTCTCTCTTGCCATCAGCAAATACCGGATTGAAGAACGTTATGACCGGGAATATCTCGGAATGCGGGGCGACATGGATGCTGTTGAAGCGGACTTTATTGAAGCAGTGCGCTTACTTGCATTTGGAAGAACCCTCAATGAAGACAGAAACGCATCAGCAGCCCTGGACAACCGGGATTATACCCTGATCAACAGTACCAGAGAAAAGGGCCAAACGTACCCTGCCGTACTCATCAACAAGGTCATCGGCGCAAGGGAACATGAACTCCCGCTGCTGGAAAAAGCAGGTTATACGCTTTTCAATGACGCCTATCTGCCACCATCGGCAGGAAAAACAGCCGACTGACACCTGCAACATCAATGGGCGAAGAAAAAAACTATACGGAAGCAGAAATAATGAGTCTTTCGGGGCTCAGCAGGCAAACCCTCTTCAACATGCGAACAGGAAGAAAATCAGGAAAATACGAGTATCAGCCAAAACTGAAGACCCCTGAACATTACATGATTTTTGGACGGACCATCATGTATTCCGAAAAAGGAAAGGACGCAATTCTTGACACTGTACAGAAAAGGAAGTAACCCTGATAATGAAAACACAGTTACATCCGCTATCCTGAACCAATGAAACAGGAGATAACAATGAGAATCGAGAACCTTGATGATGTTGCGGAATTTGCCGGAACCGTGATCCGTAGCGGCGTCAACCTTCATCCTGATGACGATTTCCGGAACTATGTCAACCTCGAAACCGGACAACCAACGTACACGGAAAAAGAAGCCATGGCTAATAACCGGGATATGGCAAGTGCATTCCGCGTCTGCGACAAATGCGGCGTGGACATCTACGGATTTATGCAGAAAATCTTTCTTGTGCAAACCGGACTGGATCGTCTCATTCCCATGCCTGAGTAAATTGTCTGAAAATCATCCACAACCTCAAAGCGTTTGAGAAATGATAAAAAAAATCAGCAAAACAGCGGTTATCAATGCAAAACTTGAGCAGGAGGGCAAGGTAACCACTCTTGACAAGAAAGAACACATTGATGCTATCATCAGAATGAACAAGCAGTTAGAGGCGGTTAGAAGAGAATACCTGATCAAGGATCGGGAGTCACAGATCTCTGCTGCCAGGGTTATTCTTACGATGTAGCATCTGGCGCACTGCACGAGTCTCGGGAGGCTGTCTTTAGGCAGCCTCCTGACGTTTATACGTCCAGGGAATACAGGACGCTCACAACTGCGCATACTTATCGACAACATCGAACCGGCGAATCAGTACCTGGTTCCCCTCCGCTGAAATCCTGGACAGACGCCCCGCTCCAGATCATTAAGCAATCCCGCAAGACCTGCTCGAAACGATATTTTCCTGTTCTCGTCATCGGCAAAGATGCGGGAACCTTTGCCGTCCGGGAAAAAATCGCATTGCGTCAAGTTATTTCCCAGGGATTCACCAGTGTCAGGCCGTCAATTTCGAGAAAATCTTTTGTGTTTCGGGTGACAAGCACAAGATTGTTCGTTAGGGCAATAGCTGCTATCCGGGCATCCTCGGTACTTACCGTTTTTCCGATATGCAACCGGTTCGACACCAGTATTGCGTAATTGATCGCTGACTGATTGTCAAAAGACAGGCTCATCACTCTTCAAGTAATGGAAGTGTACGGGACAACTGACGTGATGGAATTGGACCAGCACCTCATGAAGCATCGGTTCCGGCAGATCTTTCACCGCCCGGTATATTTTTTCTGCTGTTGTCATCGGTTCTCCCGGGTCTGAATGCAAGATTACTTTTCAAATTTAACGAATTTTCATAAATGAGTATCGGTAAGAGGAAACAGTTCTCATAAATGACAGAGAAACAGCTGCTGTTGTGATTTACTTCTTATGTTCGCTTGTTGCCGGGAACTCTCTATATTGCGTAATCGGTTTGTGATTTCATCTCCCCGTAATTTTACGATCATTTTTTGCAGGGGTATAAAAAACCTTGTCATTTCATGCTTCTACCGGCAACCTGCCGGATGTCGTTAAAATATAATGAGTTGGTATAGATATGGAGCGTATTCAGTCCATCAATCCGGAGCGTATTCTCTGGTGTTGTGCCGATTATGGTATAACGCCGGATGAGCTTGCTGCTGCGCTTGGCATAGCGCCAGGCAGCATCGAGCGGGTGATGGCCGGCGAAGATGGCATCACCTTCAACCAGTTGCGCAAGGTGGCGGACTTTTTTGGTCGCGGAGTACTGTTTTTTCTGGAGGAAGGCCCGGTTGATGCTGCACAGGTTCATACGACGCAGTTTCGAACGCTGACCAACCAGAAGCCGGAGGTTACGCCGGAGCTTAAAAAAATTATTGAGCGGGTGGAAAAACAGAGGGAAGTCTATCTCGGTCTGCTTGAAGATATGGATGAAACGGAAAGGATACGATTCACTCCACCGGATTTGCACGAAAAGACCCTCCCTGAAGCAGCCCGCACGGTTCGCGTATGGCTTGGGCTTGGTGACTGCAATGATTTTAACTCTTATCGGACTGCCGTTGAGGCAAAAGGTATTCTGGTCTTTCGGAGTAATGGTTACACTGGAAAGTGGCAGATTCCGAAAGAGAGCCCGATTATCGGGTTTACCCTGTATGAGCCCGATTGTCCGGTGATTGTTGTCAGGAAACAGGCTTCTGAGCGGAGGCAAACGTTCACGCTCATGCATGAATTGGCTCATTTGCTTCTGCACAAGAGCAGTTCTATTGATGACAACTTCGACCTTGACTCTCCCCATGGCAGAGAGCGCGATGCCAACTCTTTTGCAGGTCTTCTGCTGGTACCGGATAATTTTCTTGCACTGATCAATGACGCCGAACGACCTGAAGAGGTCTCTCAGTTCGACGTCTGGCTTGACAAGCACTGCAAGGCATGGGGTGTGAGTTGCGAGGTGATTCTGCGTCGATTACTCGATGCCGGCCGCCTGCCACAACGCGAGTATGCAGCATACAGGCAGTGGCAGGCAGCGTTGATTGTAACACAACAAGGCAAAGGATCCCGTTTATACCGCCATCGTGAACCGATACACGTTTTTGGTGACATCTACGTGCGGACAGTGCTGGATGCCCTGAACGCTCGCCAGATAACCCTGACAAAGGCAAGCAGTTATCTCGACAGCATCAGAATCAGGGATTTGCACAGTCTGGAGCATTTCTATGCTGGTCGTTGACGCATCCTCCATTATCTATGCCTGGGATAATTACCCGATCCGGCAGTTCCCCGGGTTATGGGTATGGCTTGCCGAGCAGTTTGCGGAGAAACAGTTGGTTCTGTCACGCGTTGCATATGATGAAGTTGGCAATAAAGCTCCCGAATGTGCAGCATGGCTCAGAGATGCAAATACTGAACTGATTGAAATTACGAACGCTATTGTCCAGGAGGCATTAAAGATCAAGCGCCTTCTCGGTATTACAGCTGACAATTATCATACAAGGGGTGTAGGCGAAAACGATATCCTTATTATCGCTACAGCAGTCGTCAGTAATGTCGGACTGGTCTCGGAGGAAGGGCGGCAGCAAAACCCGCCTGATATTCCGGCTAAACGGAAGATTCCTGCAGTCTGCGCAATGGATGATGTTGGCGTTCCGTGCACGAACTTCATAGAATTCATCAAACAATCCGGAGCGGTGTTCGGGTAGAACATGCCGGTAGAAAATCGACTTTAAAAGCGAGACCTCGTGCAGCAAGGGTTGAGGAAGCCCAGGTGAGCATCTATTATGGATTGGACGAGAAACAGAAAGAGTTTGTCGAATTCGTGCTTTCCAAATACATAGAATCCGGGGTCGGGGAACTCGATCAGGAAAAGCTGCCGCACCTTCTGCAGCTCAAGTATCAGGCGCTTCCGGATGCCGTTGCGATACTTGGCGGCACAGACAGGATTCTTTCGACGTTCATTGACTTCCAAAGGCATCTGTACCGACTGACCGCAGCTTAAATATACAAGTTGATAGTATGCACTTTTTACCTTTTAAAGAAGTGCAAATGCATGTATTATCTTATTGTCGCTAACGCATTATATGAATGCATCATAATAACCCTGTATTATTGGAGCAACCATGCCTAATCGACCGCGAAGCGTTAATCGAATTGAATCTCGCATAGTATTTAGTCATAAAATCGATTGGGCAGCGACAATCGATTTCCGAAAAGCCCTGTATAATGCTGTTTCTCAACGAGGATACTCTGAATTACAGCTTGATTTTTCAGATACTGAAAAAGCATACCCTAACGGAATTGTTCCAATTATTGCTGAAGTCGCTGCGTACAGAAATTTAGGTGTTGACTTTGAGATTATTCCTCCAAGGAATAGTGAAGTGATGTCACTATTTTTCTCAAATTCGTGGCTGCATTATTTAAACCCAAATATATATAGTATTTTCGATGACTCAGGATCCGGCACTCACTTAGCACTTCATCGTTTCAGTGATGATAACCAATTAAACAATCTTGTTAACAAGGCTGTCAATATATGTCTACAGCAGCTTGTTTTCGCGTCTGGGGTACCTCAAGCATTTGAATGGGCAATTAATGAATTGGCAGGAAATATTCTTGTTCATGCCGGTGGTGCACCTGGCTGGATTCAAGTCAGTACATTCCGAGAACAACACAGATTGGCAATGGTGATCTGCGACAGAGGGGTTGGCATTCCTAAGACCATCAGCGAAAAGTATAATGTACGAAATGACATTGAATCAATTGAGCTTGCAATCAGAAAAGGGGTAACAAGCAAACCGGACTTTGGACAGGGCAATGGACTTGCTGGATCAATTGCTATAGCTCAAGTTAGCAGGGGCATGTTTGCTTTAACTTCTGGTCAAGGTCGTGTTCGCGTATTGAATGGGAAGGTAGAACCACAAAAAAATTTTCCTCCTGTCTGCGGCACTATAGTAGAATTACAATTCGATACTGATAGAGAAATTGACTTACCAAAAGCTCTATGGGGCCATAAGCCTATTGATATATTCGAAACTAATTTTGAGAGTGATAATTCGGATGAATCGACATTTACATTAAGAGATTTTGCATCGAGTTTTGGAAATAGAATAACAGGCGAAAGAATGCGAACATTGATTATGAATCTCTTAAAGCAGACAGATGGCCGTCCAATACGAATTGATATGTCAAATGTAAATGTTATTTCTTCATCATTTGCTGATGAGTTATTTGGAAAGCTTTTTATCGAATTTGGCCCTATGGATTTCGGGCGAATAATAAAATTTCATGCACTTAACCCAACATGTAAAAGCATTATTGATTATGCGGTTTCACAACGTATAGCTCAAGCATTTAGCTTGAACAAATAATTTAAATGGCAATATGGTCAGTTAAGACACGGTGAAGAAGCCTTTCACACTCGCTCCAGACAAGATTCAGATTGTTGATGTAGCTCTCATAGCTGTCGTGAAATCCGATCTGGTTCTCCGTCCCGTAGTCCTTGAGTTGCCAATAGGGCGGCGAGGTAATGACAAGGTGCACCGAACTGTCCGGCAGCAGATTCATCTGCCTGCTGTCGCCTTCTATTATGGTGTGACGGGTTTTCAACGGCTCGGATTTTGTTTAGGGCACCTTGAAAAAGTTATTCCGCACCCGGATTGTTGCGTTGTCCCGACAAGTCGGGATCGAAATCCTCATGTACTACGTGTACACTCCGGTTTCTCCGCTCCGTCCGTGCTTTTATACTCGCGCTCCTTAAGGAGCTTGAAATCTCCGGGCGCTCACGACACTTTTTCGAGATCCCCTTTATAGATCGAATGAAAGAAGTATAGATATTTTTCCGGATTTTGCCGGAACAGAACGGAAAATGGCAATTCATTGCCACGGGAAAGTAATCCTTGTGGTTTTATTCCTGCCGCACATAAAAAAAGCCGGGACGATGCCCGGTTGTCGATGTATGAGAGAGATGCTCTTCCCGACTCTGGCACTGAAGTCGTCGATTACATCCAGCAAAGCCTCCGTTGTAGCCGCAGTTTTAATCCCCATAACATCATTCCGACCGTAGAGTTTCTGGAGAGCATAAGGACAGGAGTAGACTTTCAGAATTTCTATTACAGCACCGGAAGCACGATCTCCTTGACAATAAGCCTCATCTTCCTGTCAGGCGTCGGCAGGGAACTTCGTATATGAACTATCGAACTGATGAGTTACGGCGGAATCAATGATTGTTCATCCCTTCTGTTGCTGAAGCCGCTCGGCAAGCCAGACCTTTATCACGGACTGTCGCGAAACGCCAAGCCGTGTTGCCTCTTTATCGAGCGAGTCGATCATCCATACCGGAAAATCGACATTCACACGTTTATGCTGCTGTTTTATGCGTCGGGCCTTACTCAAATCAAGGTAAACGGTAACATCCTTTCCTTCATCAAACGCTTTATCAAATTCTTTCGTCTTCATAGATCTTTACCTCCTCTGATCGGGATCTCTTTACTGAAATTATAATAAAAAAAGCCGGGACGATGCCCGGCTTCAAACGTACTGGATAGCGATATCTCACCTGAAGACCAGCCCAATCACTTCCATTGCTTCCATGTCGTTCCGTTTTGCGATCTCACGGACCGACATGCCGGGATCGTCCACGGCGATGCCTTTTTCGGCGAGCGCCGAGACAACGTCGTCGCTCTCTTTACCGGCGATTTCTGCAACCGTTTCAAGCTTTGCGGACTGGATTGCCTTCATCATCTTCGCTTTGGGATTGCCGCCATCCCTGGACGCGGGCATGAAGACCGAAAGCACGGTAACGACCAGGCCGACCGAAATGACCGAGACTGCCGGAATTCTCGAAAAGCAGGAAAGCCTTCCAGTTCGCGACGGTGTGCAGCACGACACCCGCCACCATTGCCCAGCTCAGCCATTCGTGCACCGGCTTGATATAACCGCCCTCGATCTTGAAGAACAATGAGGATGCCGGTCACGGCAAGGATGATGAAGCTGGCGATTGCAAGGGACGTTGCCCACGATTTCTGATGTGCTCATAATGGTTCAGCTGTCTGCTTGTTATCTCCTTTTTTTCCCCGCATCGGTAAGCAGTTGTTTGCGAAAATGCCTTTGTCACCCTTTATGACGGCAAAGTGAACCGCAACCTTGCACAGGTTCCGGCCGGTTCAACAAAAAAGGAGAATAGTACCAGTCTCAGGCTCTCCGGTAGGGCTGATCACCGAGCTTTTGCAGGATTCCGTTGCGGCGGGCCTGCTTTTTCCAGTTCATGGAGCCGACGATCCGGTAGACCCAGCCGGGAACAAATGGTCTGGCAAGCTGCTGACGGGCATCGTCAGGAACCGGTTGACCCTCGGCAAAGGCCTCGGCAACCCGCACGAGCGCCTTTTTGAACGGAATTGCGGGACCACCAAGAGTGCGGAACGGGCGTCCATGCACCAGTCCTTCGCCGCCGCCTATGGAAACACCGCCCATCCATGTAAAACCCGATTCTCTGGCAAATTCCGCGCAGATACCCAGTGCTGTGTCGTTATGAAATGCCTCGATGAACCCGCAGTTCACGATGGCCGCAAACCCCCGTTGCGGCGATTGTTTGCCGCAACGCTCGCCAATCATGCTCATGAGGGTGAGCGTCGGTGCCGGAATGCTGTCGATATAGAGCGGAAACGCGAGGATGGAGAGATCCGCATTATCGACAGCCTCGAGCAGACGGGCAAGATGATCGTCATCGCGGAGTGCCTTGTGGATCTGGAAGGTATCAGTAATGACTCCGCGAGATTCCAGTTCCTCGACGAGATAGCCGCCAAGCGATGCCGACGAGCTTTTTGTCATTCTGGGACTGCCCACCAGCAGCACCGCTTTCCGCACCGGTCGATTCAGGGCCGATGGCTCAGGCAAAGACAATTGCTGTGCATCAGATTGCGTCTTCGGGTTCCGGAAGTTCGACAGCAATGCCGTCAGCTCTCCCCGAATCTCATCCGGGCTTCGTTTGGCCTGGATGACCGTACAACCGGTTCCGGCCGAGTAGAAGTTGATCGAATTGCGCAGGACAAGATGGCGGAATACCGCCTCCTGCCGGGCATCGGGCTCGTTCTGCCAGCCAACAGCCAGCAGGTCAGGGTAGGAGTCGTACCGCCTTCGGTGGTGCGTTTCACCGTCGATTCGTGCAAAAAACGGCGAGATGTTGGCAATCAGGTGGTCGAGCATCTTCTTCAGTTCAGGCGAATATCCGCCGAAGGTCACGGGTGTCAGCAGAACCAGCAGATCGCTTGCAATCATCCTGCGCGAAAGCTCCCGGTTGTCGTCGTCGATGACGCAGATACCCGGGGTTTTCAGCCAGCACTGGAAGCAGCCGTTGCAGTTTCCTATGGTTCTCTCCCTCAGCACCACATGTTCGGCATCGTACCCTGCTGCTGCAAGAAGATTGCCGAGTTCCCCTGTTACACGGATTCCGGTGGAGTCGCCTTCCGGCGATCCGTCAAAGATGAGCGCTTTCATGGTTCCCTCACTGTTCCGGTTCGTGGAATGACACCCGTATCATCTTCCGGTGAACGAATGAACTGCCTGCAGATTGCATCGAGTTCGAACCGGTAGAGCGCGGCCCCATCCTCTCCGAAAAGAGGCAGCTGACCGGTAATTTCAAGCGATACCAACCCATGCACACGGCACCAGACAGCTATTGAGATCGCGTAAACAGCAAGCATGCCTTCATCGGCATTTTCCAGGAGACTGAAAAACCGGTGATCGGTATCGATGAGCGGAAGCGGCAGACGGCCTGTTTCAAGGCGTCCGAGCGCATGCAGCTCGGCAATGGTTCCGACCAGCGCGCCAAGTGAGCGCATCATGACCGGCAGGAGTTCCTCCATGGGCGGCTCGTATCCCGGAACAGGATTGCCGAAAATGAGCAGGTACCGGTGCGGATGGTCCAGCGCCCATCTGCGATAGGCAAGCCCTGTTGCCCGCAACCGGTCAAGCTCTTTGCCCTGACCGGCAAACGCATCCCTCGCGGCAAGCTGGCAGTCGCCGAAGGACGCATAGGCATCGGCAATCAGCGACGTCACAAGGGCGTCACGGTCGGGAAAATAGTTGTAGATCGCCGGAGCGGTAATGCCGAGATCACGGGCAATACCCCTCAGCGAGAGGGAAGATGCCCCGGATTGCGTTATCTGCCGCCATGCGGCATCCTTGATCAATTCAGGCAGATTCGCGAACTGCCGTTCCTTTGGTGGTCTTGCCATAGCTGTTGATTTATACAGTGTAAATTTATACTGTATAAATCTTAAATGCAAAACTTTTCCGCCCATATTGACGGCGCATTACCCAGAACACCATGCTGGCATTAACGGCTTTTCAGGTTATCTTGTGTTCAGAAATGACGTTGCGTTAACCAGTACGACAACCCCGAACCAATGAAATCACCCTCGAGATCCGTAAAAAGCTCTTCAGGACGCCGAACGCAGCATAACATGTTCTGGTGGAAATGGATGGTATCCGTAAGCTGGTCGATCATCGCCGCAGGTGTGGCAATGGTTTTTCTTCCGGAACTTGCCTCCGGTTCTATCAGCCAGCTCCTCTATTTCGTGCCGGACCGCTTCTCGGGGTTCGATGAACAGGCAGCACGCTATATCAGATTTGCTCACGGAGTTGTCGGTGCGGTGATGGCCGGCTGGGGCATATCGTTACTCGGAGTGCTGTACGGACCGTTCCGCAGCGGCAGCCGTGATGGATGGATCGCTCTTGCCGCCTCCGTCACGGTGTGGTTCGTGCTGGATACGTCCGTTTCGATCCTGCTCGGATTCTGGCAGAATGCGGTGCTCAACTTCATCATTGCCGACCTCTACGCAATCCCCCTGGCTGCCACATACCGGTGGTTTTTCAGGAAAACGAGATAGACCCGCTATCATAGTAACCGGGGTAGCGGCAGACCGGACCGCATCGTGCTGCACGGTGGAAGATCCGGCACCGACGATTTCCGGGAGCAGGGAGTCGCATTCCTCCTGGCAAGACTCTCCGAAGGTGCTTCCGCCTGATCAGACGCCATCAGTGATCCTGCTGCTGCTTCCCGGTCAGCCTGGCAAGACGTTTCCTGCATGATTTCGAAAACTTCCGGATCATCCTGTCAATGTTCCCGCCGTTTGAACAGGAAATCCTTTCCACTGTCTGCTCAAGTTCACGACAACGGCTATGCAGCGAATCTTTTGCCTGCTCAAGTTCACGGCAACGCCTGTGCAGCACGCCCTTTGCGTGCTCAAGCTCACGGCAGCGGCCGAGCAGCGAGGCAAACGAACTGGATGCAATAGCGGCAAGATACCGCAGGGATTCCGGCTGGACATCAAGCTGCCGGATGGAATAGATTTCATTTGCCGGCAGCTCGATTCTACCCGATTCCCGCCATGAATCACGCTCAAGCGCAACAAGAGTCGCAGTTCCGAGTTCGGTCTCTTCGACATTTCTCGAAAGGCTTAAACCGACGAAGAGCGTCCTGCCTGAAACAAGAATGCCTCGCGTATAGCCATTGAGAACTTTCGTACGCAGGAGATTTCCTGAAGCGTCGTATTCATGAATACTCCTGTTCTCCGAGTCCGCAAGCAACAGGTTGCTTCCCGAAGGGGTCAGGCTGTGAGGCTGTGAAAGCTCTTTGATAATGCGCTCACCGGAAAGCAGATCCTGCACAAACCCGGCGCGCTGCGTTCTTCCCTTGTACCCCCGGTGCTCCCTGAAATCCCCGAATGCAGAAAACACGAGACGCCCATTCCACACGGCAAGGCAGTTGATGTGCATCGAGTCCTCCTCTCCCGGATAAGTCCACCGATCGGTTTCCCTCCCCTCAAGCGTCATCCTGACAATTTCGTTTCCTCCGGTCCCGACAAAACAAAATGTGTCACCGTACAGGCAGATATCGTGGATATCGGAAAAAGAGAGGGCTTTTCCATCGAGATCAACCGAACCCCGGTCATAAACCCTGATCAGGGACGACTGGATACCACGTAATGCAATGTCTTTGCCCAAGGAAAGACCGGTCGTATTGAAGTTGTCAAGCAGGTAGGGAATACCCTCATACAGAAAAAAAAGTCCGCCGCCGTTCGGACTGGAAACCAGAAGCAAATCAAAGAGATCGTTCATGGCAATAAGCAGCAAAACCGGGATCCGGGAAAAAAACGGTGCGGCAGAGCCCCGAATGGAAGATGATATTCCGCGACAGTTACCGTAGACTTACTACGGCATAATATACTATCATGTCTTATATTTTTTATACTTTGAAAACATGCCCTGTCCCAGAACAAGGAATCGCCGACATCACGGAAGAGAAGATTCGTTGCCGTATACGTCTTCATGGCATCGCTATCTTTCCCGACGGAGTACTTGCCATGGCTGCACATAACAATCCCGACAGTTTATCCGATGCGCTCTGCATGAAACATTATTTTTCTGCAACGGCTCCGCAAGCGTCAACCATGCCTGTAAAATCCCCGTATCCTCCCGGCCTCAGACAACTCGAGGCCGAGAGCATCCATATTATGCGGGAAGCCCTGGCAGAATCGGAAAATCCGGTCATGCTCTACTCCATCGGCAAGGACAGTTCGGTGATGCTGCATCTTGCAAGGAAAGCGTTCCACCCGGCAGGCATCCCGTTTCCCCTGCTTCATGTAGACACCCGATGGAAGTTCCGGGAGATGTATCTTTTTCGCGACACCATTTCCGGAACGGACGGCATCGACCTGCTGGTGCACATCAATCCTGAAGCTGTCGAAAAGGATATCAATCCCTTTGATCACGGTTCGGCAATGCACACCGCCATCACCAAAACCGAAGCGCTCAAACAGGCACTCGATCACTACCGGTTCGACGTGGTTTTTGGCGGTGCCCGCAGAGATGAGGAGAAATCGCGGGCAAAGGAACGCATTTTCTCGTTCCGAACCTCAACACACCGATGGGACCCGAAAAATCAGCGGCCTGAACTGACGACCGGTTCAGGCTGCTTCCCGGTGAAAAGGCGGTCTCGAAAACCGTACGGTTCCGCACACTCGGTTGCTATCCCCTGACCGGAGCGGTGGAATCTGATGCCGGCAATGTGGAAGAGATCATCATGGAGCTTGTCAATGCCCGCAACTCGGAACGACAGGGAAGGTTGATCGACACTGACTCGAACGCCGGCATGGAACAGAAAAAAAGCGAGGGATATTTCTAGATGCATCACGGCAACACCGGTCATGGCAAGCCCAAGCCCCGAACATTCCGGTCATTCCTTGAAGAACATTGTCAGCAGGACCTTCTGCGCTTCATCACCTGCGGAAGCGTTGACGATGGAAAAAGCACCCTTATAGGAAGAATGCTCTGGGAGTCGAAAATGCTTTTCGATGACCAGGCCGAACAACTCGAACTTGAATCGGGCAGATACGGCACACAAGGCGGGAACCTCGACTTCGCTCTTCTGGTAGACGGTCTTTCAGCCAAACGGGAGCCGGGAATAACGATCGATGTGGCCTACCGGTTTTTCGCAACCGCAAAGCGCCGTTTCATCGTTGTGGACACACCGGGGCATGAACAGTACACGCGCAATATGGCTACCGAAGCATCGACTGCCGATGCCGCCATACTGCTTGTGGATGCACGAAAGGGTTCGCTTCTCCAGACAAGACGTCATGCGTGCATCGTCTCGATAATGGGAATCCGTCATATCGTGCTGGCCATCAACAAGATGGATCTTGCAGGATTCAGAGAAAAGATATTCACCGACATCAGGGCATCGTTTCTTCCTTTCGCGAAACGACTTGGCATAAACAGCCTTTCAGCAATCCCGATCAGTGCACTCAGCGGAGAGAATGTCACAAAAAGCTCCGATTGCATGCCCTGGTACAGCGGGCCCACGCTTATGGCATGGCTCGAATCACTTGAAATCAAGCACTCTGCCAGCGGGAAACCGGTGTTTCCGGTACAGTGGGTGAATCACCCTGATGCGCAGTTCCGCGGTTACAGCGGGACGGTTGCCGAGGGGATCGTCAGCAAGGGAAACCTCATCAGGGTGACGGCTTCCGGTCAGACGGCTGAAATACGCGACATCATCACCATGGAGGGCTCACGTGAGCACGCCTCTGCAGGTGACGCCGTCACGCTGTTGCTCGACAGGGAGATCGATATATCGCGGGGCGACGTGCTCACACTTGCCAGGGAACCGGTAACAATGAGCGACCAGTTCGAAGCTGTGCTGGTATGGATGCACGACGATCCCGGGCTTGCCGGCCGGACCTACGAACTCAAGCTTGCAACACAGTGGGTTCCGGCATCGATAACTGCCATCAAATACCGTATCGGCATTGACACCCTCAGCCACGAGTCCTGTCGGCAGATCGGCCTCAATGATATCAGTGTCTGCAACATTGCAACAGGAAAACCCCTTGCCATCACCAGTTACAGCGAGAGAAAAGTGCTGGGCTCATTCATTCTCGTCGACCGCTACACCAACGCGACGGTAGCTGCCGGTATGATCCGCCACAGCCTCCGCAGAGCGGCAAACATCCACCAACAGCCTCTTTCAGTAGGGCGTGCCGACAGGGAAAAACTCAACCATCACAAAGGAAGGGTGATCTGGCTGACGGGTCTGTCGGGCTCCGGAAAATCAACTCTCGCCAATGCCCTTGACATCGAGCTTCACCGGACAGGGATGCGAACATACATTCTTGACGGCGACAACATCCGGCAGGGACTGAACCGGGACCTTGGTTTCAGTGAAGCTGACCGGGTGGAAAATATCCGGCGTGTCGCAGAAGTCGCCAGACTGATGATGGACGCCGGACTGATCGTGATAACCGCATTCATTTCCCCCTTCATAAAAGATCGTCAGATGGCCAGAGAGCTCGTGGGAGAAAGGGACTTTCTCGAAGTTTACGTCTCTGCGCCGCTCGATGTCTGCGAAGAGCGGGATCCCAAAGGATTGTATCAGAAAGCCAGAAGAGGAGAGATTCCTCTCATGACAGGCATAGGCAGCCCTTACGAACCCCCCGTACAGCCCGATTTCATTGCTGATACCGGAAACGTCCCCCTGAACTCAATCGTCGAAGCCCTCATGGCAGTCCTCACACGACGCAGCGAGGATGATCAGGAAATCCGGAAAACCGCAACACTCTCATGAGGCACAAAAAACGAATTGTTGTTCATGCCGGCATCCACAAAACCGGGTCAACGTCCATACAGGCATTCCTCGGCAAAAACCGTCCAAGGCTGGAGAGGCTCGGCATAGCATTTTTCAGGGGTGCGTACATCCCGGACAACCACGTCGAGCTGCATGCCGCGGCAATGCGCTTCCAGAGAAGCTCCCCTTTCAAGCACAGCGGCAAAGCCTTGATTGATCACGATTTCAGAAAAAGGGTACATCATGACATCACGAACTTCATCGCACACTCAGATTGCGACACCATTGTTTTCTCTGCCGAGGGGATTTCTTATCTCCGCTATCCTGACGAGATGACGCGGCTCGCCGGGATGCTGGCTGGCGGTTCGACAGAAATCATCATGTATCTGCGTGAACCGGTCACCTTTCTTCGCTCCTACTCCCGTGAAATGGAAAAGCACCGCATCTGTCCTGGATGTGACAAGGATTCATTCGCCTATACAGGAAAAGATTCCTGGCTTGTCGATTACCCTTCACGCATTGCCGGATTTGCATCGGCTTTCGGGCAGGACAACGTCAGAACGATTGATTATGATGGCGAACTCTCCTGCCGTGGAAGCGTCATTCCTTCTTTTCTGGAAATTCTCGGCATCTCGAGCGATTTCCGGGAGGATGAATGGCAGGAATTTTTCTGCAACCGTACGCTGACAAAACCGCCATCGCAAAAAACATAACGGACAAGGCGTGAGCAATGCCAGAGAGAACACAAAGAGCAACACCGAATCCTGACGGATTCAACGACCACTTCTCAGGGGTTTCCAGATGCTATGCCGCGTTCAGACCATCATATCCGGAAACGCTTTTCACGTGGCTTTCAGATATCGCTCCGGCGACAGGTGAGGTGTGGGACTGCGCGACCGGAACCGGACAGGCGGCTCTTGGTCTTGTCAGGCACTTCCGGCATGTCACGGCAACCGACGCCAGCCGGAAGCAGATCGATGCCGCAACCCCTCACCCGCGCATCAGCTACCGGGTAGCGCCGGCTGAAGCATCGGGATTGGCTGCAGGAACCGTCGATCTCATCACGGTGGCCCAGGCCCTGCACTGGTTCGACATCGGGAGTTTTTTCAGGGAAGCAAAACGGGTGCTGGTTCCGGAAGGCGTGCTGGCGATCTGGACCTATGGAGCGGTGTTCATGGAAAACAAGGAGACAGACAGTGTTCTGCAGGAGTTCTTTCACTCCGAGATGGGGCCGTTCTGGCCTGCAGAAAGAGCTCTGGCAGACTCCGGATACGCCGGTATCGAACTGCCGCTGAGGGAACTGCCATCTCAGGCTTTCGGCATGAGTGTTTCGTGGACACGGGAGGAACTGCTTGGCTACATCCGTACCTGGTCTGCAGTCAGCCGTTTCATCAGGGTAAACGGCCATGATCCGGTAACCGATCTTGAAAAGAAGCTTGTTTCACACTGGCATGACGGCCAACGGCACAGGGTCTCATGGCCGCTCTCGGTAAGGACCTGCCGGGCATAGCCGGTAAAATCCGGCCGTCAGGTCAGGCGGTAGTGTTCATCGATATGCTGGCCGCCCTGCTTCACGTTACCAGGCACAAGCCGAACGCACTCGTCACATAAATCTGCGGCGCATCCCGGGTGGCCATCGGTTTCTGCACCATCCCGCCCCTTTTCCACACCATCGGCTTCCGAACGGGCCTGTTTCAGGTTGCACCTGAAAAAAAAAGGTGAATTGCGTTCAGGAGCCATGCTCGCCTCCTTTTCCGCTGAACGCAGTTCCTGCAGAGTCCTGCCATGCCTGATCCGCAAGGGATATCCCTGCTGTAAGCGTTGTCGATATCATAAATGCCTGATCTCTGTTGAAACGGTCCAATGCCTTCAAGCAACTGCATGCAAAAGCAAAACGGAAATAAGGGCCCGAATAGTCCTCGACAGGCAATGCATTGCATAAACCCTAAAATCAATTATATAACCATATAATCGAATAACCAAAAGAAAAGATTCTTTGTGTAACGCTCATGTGCCATGTCTGCGCATATAGAAAAACAGAAAATCCTGCTGTTCGCCTCTCGGAGTTTCATGGTGGGCAAACATGGTGGTCACCACCCTGAATCGGGGAGCGAACAGTTCGGAAATCATCGGCTCGTCATAGCGCATGACTTCGAGATTGCTGCACCGCTGCGGCCCGCTCGGAGCAAAGGTGCCGAGCACCACATGGCCGTTTTCATCCAGGCATGCATCGAGCGTTTCAAGATACTTTACTTTCTGCGCTCCTCCGCTTCGACCATGAAATGAAACAGCGCGCGATCATGCCACAATGTGAATTTTCCCTCAGAACGATAGTACCTGATATCCGCCACTCGCCACTTGACCTCCTCCGCCATGGAGCCCAGACGGTGCTGTGACTCTTCAATGGCAGCCCTTGAACAGTCGAGTACGGTGATGTCGGAGTATCCCTGATGCAGCAGGCAGTCCGCCAGAACCGATGCGCCTCCACCGACATCGATAATCGGACTGTCGGCGCGTATACCCGATGCCTCAACAAGCTCGAGCGACTCTCGGGGGTACTGCTGGTGCCAGCTCAGCAGGGAAGGAACTGCGGTTGTATAGATTGCATCCCAGTGCGTGCGGGGATCTTGTCCCGGTGCTGATAACCCATCCATAGGCAATCAGGAAAATGTTACTGAAACAGGATAGAACCGGAAAACGCACCCTGACGGATAAATCGCACTGACAGGACGGACCCGCCTGGCTCCCCTGTGGGTTATTCCCCTTGGGGCGGGTGCCGTTATGGTATCGACAACGGAGCAATACAATCTGGAATGGAGGAGAGCAAACACCGGTTAAAGCTACTGATAAACGGTATCAAAAGCAACAGGAAATTTAACAATTGTTAAATACGGAAAAACTGACGAAGGCGGTGGCATGGCACGATCCGGAAATATATCCGACATAACAATACACTTGCCGGCACAGACGACTGGTGTGCCGGCGATTGAACAAGGAAGCGAGGGGCTCAGCTAATCAGATGAAGAGTGAAATGTTGGCCTCTGCCGCATGTTCGAGATACATGGCCGCACCGGCATATTCCACTCCGTCGATGAAGTCCTTCTTTTCGAATCCGAAAACCTCCATGGTCATCTGGCAGGCGACAAAGCGCACTCCGCTCTCGATGCACATCTCCCGCAGTTCCTCGATGGTGGCGACGCCTTTCTTTTTGAAGGTCTCCTTCATGAGCATGGTGGCCATGTTGTCGAAGCCCGGAACATTGCCGGAAATCAGGTTGGGAATCGGCCAATTGATATTCTGGAAATCCTTGCTGCCAAAAGGCATCTTCATCGGCATGGCTGGATTGCCGGTGGGAGTGACTTTCAGGTCGAGCTCCTTTTTCAGAAGGGGAAGACCGTAAAAGGTGAAGAATACCATGGCTTCCATATCCATGGCCGCAGCCGCAGAGGCGAGAATGAAGGGCGGGTATGCCCAGTCGAGCGTGCCTTTGGATGCAATAATCGCGAGTTTTTTGGTATCTGCCATCGTGGTGTCTCAGTTCAGGATTTCTGGATATAGAAGGTATAGGAACCGCCTTCTGAGGAGCTGCCGACGATCTTGTGACCGGTTCTGTTCGACCAGGAGGACATATCGTTTGCCGATCCGGGATCGGTCGAGATCATTTTCAGGACTTCGCCGCTCTGCATCTGGTCGATCTCTTTCTTGGTCTTGAGAATGGGCAGCGGGCAGTTCATTCCTGAGCAGTCGAGCGTACGGTTGGCGATAATTTCAGACATGGATTCCTCCTGTTTTTTGGGTGTTCTTTCGGTGCAAGATTTTCGACGGCTGCAGCCGCATGATTAACTATATAACCAGACAATTATATAATTATAAATATTAGAAGGGAAAGAAACAAGAATTCCCTGTGGTTTTTCCCTGTGAAAAGCATAAACAAAACAAGCCTAATGCCCACCGGATATGATTCCTGTTGCTGCAAAAACCAGTACACAAACCTGCAGGATCGTAATTACGGTATAGATTTGGTCTTTCTCCCTGATGAATGCAGGCACAATGAATGCCAGACAGAAGATGGTCGATGCCGAGAGATAGATGATCGAGACATAGCTCAGCACATCACCACGTCCGAGCTGCCCGGTCCAGTCCCAGCCGGACGGCACATGAACCGCATGGTGCAGTTCCGAAGCCCTGAGGTGCCAGTGCGCGGCGATATCGGCAGCAGATGCCGAGGATGGCAGCAGTTCGAAAACATAGAGCACATATCCCGCGGCAATGAGAATCATTCCGAGAGTCGATGCGATTCCAAGCACGGAAGCATAGGTAAGCTGTACCCTGTCCGCATGAACGGCTTCTTTCATAGCTGGTTTGAAGATAATCGTTTCAGATTCCCAATCCTTTGAAAAGCGCCCGCAGACCGGCAACGGCAAGCAGGGCGATGACGATGCGCCGAACCATGTTGGTGTGGATTTTCGTCAGCAGTTTCGCACCGATTTTCGTACCGAGCATCATGCCTGCAATGGAAGGCACGGCAATGAGCGGCAGCACGGCCCCTTTGTGCAGGTACACCCAGGCAGCTGCAGTATCGTTGATCGAGAGCACGAAAACGCTTGTCGCCACAGAAACACGCAACGGCGCACCAAGCACGAGATTGAATACCGGTACGTTGGCAAAACCAGCGCCCAGACCGAACATGCCCGCCATAAACCCGATAAGGATGAACAGCGCCAGCCCCAACGGGGTTCGATGGATCTGCCAGTTGATATCTTTCTTGAGGTGCTCGTCATAGTATATCCCGTATATTTTCAGGGCCCTTGAAAGTGCATCCGGTTCATCGATTTTCGGATACGCCGAGTTTTTCGAGCGGTACATGACAAAGGAAATGAACATGATGGTCAGGCCAAGCAGTAACTGAACGGTTTTTTCAGGCATGGCCAGACCGACCATCGCTCCGACAATGGAGCTTATCGAACCGATGAGCGCCATGGAAAGCGCAAGCTTGAGGTTGGCAAGCCCTTTCCTGAGCAGTGGAGCACCAGCGGAAAGGGCTCCGGAAAGCGCCACGAGCAAACCTGCTCCACGAACAAAATCGAGATGAAAGGGGAAAAAGCTGCTGACAATCGGTACAAACAGCACTCCCCCTCCCACGCCGGCAATGACGGCAATGATTCCAAGCAGAAAGGTGAAAACGAAAAGCGCGAGCATCCATACCCACCATGCAAGTTGTCCGCCCTCATGCACAGGAACCGATGCCACCGCGAATGCTGCAGCAGGAAGCAAAAGCAGCAATCCGGCAAACACGGATGACAGGAACAGGTTGATGCCTCGCGTGGTAACTGCAGCCATAAATGTCTTGATCTGGGTATTGGCGAAAAACCGTCCCGGTTTTACCGGGACGGAGTGTTTGCAGGATCGACACTTTTTCAGGTAGTGTCCGGGAAAAAATAAAAAAGGTCTGAAAACACTTGAGAAACGGCGATATTAAAACCTGACCTGAGCGATTCCGTATAAAAAAAGCCCTCATCTATGGGCGTAAAGTGTTATATAGTAATGGGTAACGGCGAAATTACCAGTACAGAACACCAAACCAAATAGGTAGAGAGCTTCATGAGCAAAAATAAGAGGATTCGGCAGAATAAGAAACAGCATATTCAGGAAATTCTTCCAACAAATCAGTAGTGTCCGGGAAAAAATAAAAAAGGTCTGAAAACACTTGAGAAACGGCGATATTAAAAGTGACAAAACAATTGATATCAGCCGTATTCACAAGGAGTTCCAGACCATGAAGCAAGTTACGACACTGCCGGGTGAGTTGCTAAAGATTTTTCCGAGATATGAATTCGAGAAACTCGAAAAGCAGCACCAAAGCAACCACTACACGAAGTATTACACGGGCTGGCAACAGTTGATAACCTTGTTCTATGCGCAGATTGGCGGACATGACAGTCTCCGAGGCATTCAAACAAGCCTTGCCCTTGCCCGCGAAATGGCCGACACCCCCTTGCCTGGGCGCTCCAGTGGTATGCCTCCTGAAACGGAGTCTGCAACGGATCGAGGGATGCTCCGTCACCGTTGATGTAATACAGTTTCGGTGAAGTGCCTTTCTCGGGCTTGCGCACCACGGTCTGCTCGACAGCGACCAGTGCGGCGATCTTGCTTGACGGATCGTCGAGATCTCCGGAAACGATGGCCTGCTGCGGGCAGACCGTCACACAAGCCGACTGCAGCCCGACCTCCTTGCGATGCGCACAGTAGTTGCACTTGGCGGACGTATGGCTGTCGGAATCGATGTAAAGCGCATTGTAGGGACATGCCTGGGCGCAGGCCTTGCAGCCGATGCAGCGGCGCCCGTCGAAATCCACGATGCCGTCAGGACGCTTCTGCAGCGCCTCGACCGGACAGATATCCACACAGGGCGGCTCAGCCTTCTGAAAATCAGGGTCGGGATGGGAATGCAAACAGCATGAAAGCGCCCGTTCTCAGAACCTTCTCCTCTCAAGGCTCGAAGTCCGGAGCATCACCCCGCAGCAATTCCGGCAGGAATCCATCCCGACCGAATCGCATACAGCCAGCCGGAGGCTATCCGCATGCAGACTCTTTTACGACAAGCATCCAGGAATAAAAAAACCGTCCCCTCACAGCTTCATCAACAACGGGAACGGAAGCCCTGTATGCCGCACCGGAAAAGTTTTCCGGAATACTTTTTCGACAAGTATATTTTTATATAGTTGATTGGTTATATAAAAATATACGATAGCCCGACTCCCAAAAAAAATCGCCCTGGAGGGAACTTTTTTATTAAACCCGTTATCACAGATAAATTTCACAAAAAAAACAGTTTAGGCATCTTCGGGACAAAAACCTCCTGCGCTGCTTCTCAAAAAAAAGCGATCACGGGAATTATTTTTCCCCGATGAAACCTATTTTCCCTTATTGCTGCGGGTTATGCCGGGAATACCTTCCGCCGCGCGATTGCTCCACTAACCATGAAAACCATATCAGCCATGAGTGCTCACATCTATAAAAAAATCGAGATTGTCGGATCATCGCAGAACAGTATCGAGGATGCGGTGAACAATGCGGTCGCAAAAGCTTCCGAATCGGTAAGAAATATCCGGTGGGTGGAGATCGTTGAAACCCGGTGCCATGTCGAAAATCAGAAAATCGCTTACTGGCAGGTAACCGTGAACATCGGTTTTAAGCTTGACGAAAACTGAGAAAAGGGAACTTCCCGGAACCAGCAAAGGCGCCATCATGGGCGCCTTTGCCTTTGGCGGTTCCCGATGATACCGTCAAGCACCCCGGAGCGGTTCCGGCTGGATCGGGATTTCATTCCGGGATTGCCTCAGAGGCCATGGGTAAAGTTCAGCGACCAGTTGAGCTGGCTGTGGCTGATGTCGACGCCGGCGGCATTGGTTTGCGTCACTTCCGGTGCCCATGCGAATGCGGCAGCCGGTGTCGAACGGTGCGTTACCCGGTATCCGAATCCTGCCGTGTAATGATTTCCGGTTATCGCAGGAAACAGGGGATTGAGATATTCGGCAGGCACGGGATTCGAAGCGAAACTCGCTCCGCAACGCAACGAAAGCCTGTCAGTCGCACGGAACTGCACATCAAGAGAGACCACCGTCTGGTCCTTCCACGCCTGCATCATGTCCACATCGAGCCGCTGTCCAGGCAATGGGGCCGGTTACGGGATTGCTGTCAGCAGTGAAGGATGTCGAGAACTTCCCCATTGCCGAAGACCAGTCGAGGTGTTTGACATCGGCCGCGATCATCCAGCGATCGGATGGGTAAAAGGCGAAACCGGCGGAAAACTGCCGGCCATTCGAAATTCCTGACTTTCATGGTGCCCGTAACTTCGACCGCATTGCCTTCAGGAAATGCATCGCCGGTTCCGGAAAAAGAGAGAACAGCTTTCGATGTCTCGATATCGGATATCCAGGTCCGGGAATGGAAACTTCCCCCTACAGTGAATTTTCTGCTGAATCTGTGGGTAAATCCCAGCTTGAATCCGGTACCGTAGCCCACCGCTTCTCCAAGAAGCGCGTTGTCAGTTGGAGAAATCATACCACGTAGTTGATATTCGTGACACCGGAACCGATCATGCCCTGCAGGGTGGCAAACATTGAACCTCCGACCCTGCCGCCAATACCCTGCATCGCCATCGCCCCGAAATTTGCTCCGTCCATATCCATCCTCAGATCCATGCTTGCCCAAATCAGATCCGCCGATATACCGATTGTCGTATTTTCCGTCAGGTTGTATGCAACGGGCAACATCAGGCGTCCAACGCCGACTTCAGAACGGATCTCCTTTCCGCTCAACGGGACCATCTCATCTCCGGACATCGGCATCCCGTAGCTGAAAAGCGGAGAATTGCTGCCGTATTCCGTGCCCACCCCGCCCTGGGCCAGCAGGGCTACTCCCCAGGAGATGTTTCTGTCCCTGCGCATGTAGGAGAGTGACGGCATATAAGTAGGCATCTCCCCCGGACTCCTCGAGCAGTCCGTAATAGTCAAGATTGACATCCGGATGCAGACCTTTTATGCCTGCACCAAACTCACGGGAGCCGTCCTCCATCATGCCAAGGGTCGCCGGGTTGTTCATAACCGCCGAGTTTCCGGTATCGTATGCCATGCTTGTCCCGCCAAGCGCGTGGGATTTCGTCCCGTACCCTTCCAGGTTCATGCCGTTCGTGGCAAAAGCTGCCGGCGATGCCGACAGCAGCGCCGGCACCATCATCAAGGAGAGTTTTTTTCGAAACATACCGTTGTCGTTACAGGGTTCATGCTGATAAAGACTCCGGGCCCGCAGCAAACCGTAATGCACTGCAATCAGGAGAGGAGCAACAAGCCACAACACAACAGGAGTGACGGGATCAGGAGCAAATAATACTATATGAACATATAGTCATTAATAGATACCTAACATTCTCCTGATTGTGAAATAAAACAGAAAGAAATTGAGCGGTAATCCCTGCAACGAGGATGGAACAGGCATAAAAAAAGTGCGCAGGAGGGGACCTGCGCACTGCAATCGAGAACGGACCGGCGGATCAATGCTCGACGGAGTAGCGCTCGGGCGCCAGGAACCAGTGCTCCGGAGACATCCAGAGCGTCGAGAGCATGAGCTCGCGAATATGGGAAAACTCTTTTGGAAGACGATCGTAAATCTTCTCGAAAAGCTCCTCATGCGAAAGCAGCTCCTTTTTCCATGCCTCGCGGTCGACAGACATGAGCTTGGAGAACTTCTCGGCTGTCATTGAATCCAGACCTTCCCACTCGAGGGCTTCATACTTCGGCATCCAGCCAAGAGGGCTCTCGACCGCTCCGGCCCTGCCCTGAACGCGGTCAACGATCCACTTGAGCACCCGCATGTTCTCGCCGAATCCGGGCCAGAGAAACTTGCCGTTTTCGTCTTTTCGGAACCAGTTGACACCGAATATCCTCGGCAGTTCGGAAAGTGTCCGTCCGACATGCATCCAGTGATTGAAATAATCGCCCATGTGGTAGCCGCAGAAGGGCAGCATGGCGAACGGATCGCGACGGACGTCGCCGATCTTGCCTGCTGCTGCCGCTGTTTTTTCGGAGCCCATGGTTGCGGCAAGATACACTCCCGAGTTCCAGTTGGCCGACTGGTAGACAAGCGGCACGGTATCCCCGCGGCGCCCACCGAAAATAAACGCGCTGATCGGTACGCCCGAGGGATTTTCCCAGTCGTCATCGAGAGAGGGACACTGGCTGGCCGGAGAGGTGAATCGCGCATTGGGATGCGCTGCCGGACGGCCGCAACCCGGAGTCCAGTGGTAACCCTGCCAGTCGATCAGTTCAGCGGGAGGCGTATCGGTCATCTCTTCCCACCAGACGTCACCGTCGGGCGTCATGGCGACATTGGTGAAGATACAGTTCCGCTCGAGCGTGGCCATGGCATTGGGGTTGGATTTCTCCGATGTACCCGGAGCAACGCCGAAAAACCCGTACTCGGGGTTGATGGCATATAGAAGTCCGTCTTCGGCGCGCTTGATCCATGCAATGTCGTCGCCGATGGTCGTGACCTTCCATCCATCGAACGATTTCGGTGGAATCAGCATTGCAAAATTGGTCTTGCCGCAGGCGCTCGGAAAGGCTGCCGCCACATAGGTCTTCTCTCCTTCGGGAGATTTGACGCCGAGAATAAGCATGTGCTCGGCAAGCCATCCTTCGTCGCGTGCCATCGATGAGGCAATACGGAGTGCAAAGCATTTTTTCCCGAGCAGGGCGTTGCCGCCGTAACCGCTTCCGAAAGAGATGATGGAGCGCTCCTCGGGAAAGTGTACGATATACTTCTTGTCATTGCATGGCCACGGCACATCCTGCTGACCGGGCTGCAGGGGAGCGCCCACTGAATGCAGACAGGGAACGAAATCGCCGCTTTCACCGAGAATTTCAAGCACCTTGCTGCCCATTCTCGTCATGATGCGCATATTGGTCACAACATAAGGAGAATCGGTTATCTCGATGCCGATATGAGCGATGGGCGAACCCAGCGGCCCCATGCTGAAGGGAATGACGTACATGGTTCGACCCTGCATACAGCCGTCAAAAAGGCCGAGGAGGGTCTCTTTCATCTCTTTCGGGGCAACCCAGTTATTGGTGGGCCCGGCATCCTGGCGACGGATGCTGCAGATGAAGGTCCTGTCCTCGACACGCGCCACATCGCTCGGGTCTGAACGGCAGAGATAGCTGTTGGGGCGCTTTTCTTCGGAAAGCCTGATGAAGGTGCCGCTCTCGACCATCTGCTGGCAGAGCCTGTCGTACTCTTCCTGGCTGCCATCACACCAGTAGACGGAATCCGGCCGGCACAGATCGGCTGTTTCCTGCACCCACTGAAGCAGTTTCGGGTTTTTCACGAAATCCGGGGGGGTGATCTGCATTGCGCTCATGATCTTCCTTTGTTTACAGAGAGTTTTAAAAAAAAGTCCGCAGTCAACCCTGACTGCGGACGTGCAAAATAAAAGTGTACGTATCCCGGCCGACATTCCCGTTGTGTCTGACCGGGAGGGCATCCCTGGCAATCATACGGCTATGGCTACTTGACGGCTTTGACCGGTTTGAGGGCATCGACGATCATCTTCTCGAAATCCGCCTTGCTCCTGGCACCAGAAATTACGAGGATGATCCTGCCGGACCGGTCGACAACAAAAGATGTCGGAATAGCCTTCAGATTACGCTCGGTATCATACTGTCGAAACAAATCGACAAGCTGGTTGTTCCCGTCATAAATCACCGGATAGTTGATGCCGCTGCTTTTCATGAAGCTTTTGACCGAATTCTCGTTTTGACCGGGTGCTACTGCCACACCGACAAACGTGAATCCTTTCGCCCTGTAGGTTTTCTGCAGGGCCACCATATCGGGGATCTCCTGCCTGCATGGCGGACACCATGAAGCGAAGAAGTTCACGATATAAGCCTTGCCGGCAAGCTGGCGGGAAGAAACCGCTTTTCCGTCAACACCTGCAGCCGAAAACACGGGGGCTTTCGGGGCTGGAGACGGTGCGGCATCCGCAAGAGCGGAAACAGACAGTATCGCAAACATGGCAAGGGCGGTCAGCACGCGCCCGGCACTCATTCTGGTCATACGGAGCATCATCATCGCATCATCGGTCAATCGTTTGAAAAAAAGAATATACTTTTCTGACGTTCTTAAATAATACAATTCTTCTCTTTTTTAAAAGACCTCTCCTGCGTCCGATTAATCTTTGCTATTCAGCGATTAATAACCTATATTTCGGCTTTATTTTAAAAAAGGCCAACGCCACCTTAGCTCAGCTGGTAGAGCAACTGTTTCGTAAATAGTAGGTCGTGGGTTCGAGTCCCGCAGGTGGCTCGCATCCGGAAAAAGTCATAGAACAGGCTGACGGAAAAAGCTTTACAGACAATTATTTCAAGAGCTGTTACCGGATTATCCAAGCGTTCGATTTCACCATAAAAATCCTATCCACACTGTCACTATGCAAGAAGGCAAGATTTCCCAGATCATCGGCCCCGTTGTTGACGTAGATTTTCCCGAAGGACAACTTCCGTCGATATTAGATGCACTCACCATCACCAGACCCGACGGCTCCAAGCTGGTTCTTGAAACCCAGCAGCATCTCGGAGAGGAGCGCGTCCGTACAGTCGCAATGGAAAGCACCGACGGCCTGGTCAGGGGCCTCAGCGTCATCAATACGGGAAAATCCATCCAGGTTCCTGTCGGCTCCGAAGTACTCGGAAGGATGCTCAATGTTGTCGGTGATCCTATCGACGGCAAGGGCGCCGTCGAGGCAAAGAAAACCTACTCGATTCACCGCTCTGCACCGAAGTTCGAAGATCTTTCGACCAAGGCGGAGATGTTTGAAACCGGCATCAAGGTTATCGACCTTCTCGAACCGTACTCAAGAGGCGGAAAAACCGGTCTGTTCGGCGGCGCAGGTGTCGGCAAGACCGTGCTCATCATGGAGCTGATCAACAACATCGCCAAGCAGCAGTCCGGGTTCAGCGTATTTGCCGGTGTCGGTGAGCGTACCCGTGAAGGAAACGACCTTTATCATGAAATGATGGAGTCCGGCGTTATCGAAAAAACCGCACTCGTGTTCGGCCAGATGAACGAGCCTCCAGGAGCCCGTCAGCGGGTTGCGCTGACCGGTCTCAGTATTGCCGAGTATTTCCGTGACGAGGAGAACCGCGACGTGCTGCTCTTCATCGACAATATTTTCCGGTTCACCCAGGCCGGCTCGGAGGTATCCGCGCTTCTCGGACGCATGCCGAGCGCTGTGGGATATCAGCCGACCCTTGCCACGGAGATGGGTGAGCTGCAGGACAGAATCACCTCGACAAGAAATGGTTCCGTAACCTCGGTTCAGGCAATCTATGTGCCTGCTGATGACCTTACCGACCCGGCTCCAGCCACCGCGTTCACGCACCTTGACGCAACGACCGTGCTTTCTCGCTCGATTGCAGAGCTCGGCATCTATCCTGCTGTGGATCCGCTCGACTCGACATCGCGCATTCTCGATCCGAACATTGTCGGTCTCGATCACTACAACACCGCACAGGCCGTCAAGCAGATCCTGCAGCGCTACAAGGACCTTCAGGACATTATCGCCATTCTCGGCATGGACGAGCTGAGTGACGAAGACAAGCTGGTGGTTTCGCGAGCAAGAAAGGTGCAGCGATTCCTGTCGCAGCCCTTCTTTGTGGCAGAAGCCTTCACCGGTCTTGCCGGCAAATACGTGAAGCTCGAAGAAACCATCAAAGGCTTCAAGGAGATCATCGCAGGCAAGCACGACAATCTGCCTGAAAACGCCTTCTACCTTGTCGGCACCATCGAGGAAGCTGTTGAAAAAGCAAAAACCCTGTAATAACTACTGATGAACCATGGCGAATACCGACAAAGGGTTTCAGATCGACATTGTAACGCCACAGCAGCTCTTCTTTTCAGGAGAGATCACCAGCGTAACAGCGCCGGGGCAGGACGGACTCTTCCAGGTCCTGAAAAACCATGCGCCGCTGCTTTCAGCACTGAAAAACGGCAAGGTCAAACTCGTTCTTGCCGACAGGAGCGAAAAAAGCTTCACCATCTCGGACGGCTTTTTCGAAGTGAGCGGAAACAAAGCGATTCTGCTTACCGAAGATGTAGCTTGATTTCACCGCAATCGTAAAAAAACATCAGCAGCCTGAAACCCTGCTGATGTTTTTTACTTGTATGAAAACGCTCGTACCGAAAGCCCTGCGGAGGGGAGACACCATCGGGCTCATCTCTCCGTCATCACACTGCTCCTCTCCCGAAAGAATCCAGCAGGCCGTACTCTATCTTGAAAAAAACGGATTCAGGGTAAAACCCTCCAGACATCTCAACCGTATTGACACTGATCCGGCCATTGCCGACCGGGAAAAACTGCACGATCTGCATGAGATGTTCGGCGATCCGGCGATCCGGGCAATCATCTGCCTGAGAGGAGGAGCCGGAGCATCGAGGCTGCTGCAAAGGATCGACTACAGCCTGATAGCCGCGAACCCGAAAATTCTTGTCGGCTATTCCGACATCACCGCACTTTCGCTCGCGGTTTTTTCACAAACAGGCCTTATCAGCTTTTCCGGGCCGATGCTTGCAACCGAACTGCACGAGCCGGCACCGTACACCGAGGAACATTTCTGGGGAATACTGACATCTCCGGCTTACGGGCTTTCGCTCGTCAATCACGAAAGTCACCCCGTCACCTGCATCAGGCCGGGATGCGCCGAAGGACTGCTCATCGGCGGAAACCTTTCCGTGCTCTCGTCCATGATTGGCACGCCCTATCTTCCCCAGTTCAAAGAAGCTCTCCTCTTTCTGGAAGACATCAATGAACCGGCATACCGGATCGACCGGATGCTCTCCCATCTCGGCAACGCAGACCTTCTTGCCTGCAGCAGGGGAATCCTGTTGGGGCAGTTCAGCCATGAACCGGGCGAGACAACGGATGATCTGCGACTGGAAAAGATATTCGATTACTACACGACCCATGTCCGGATGGAAGGGCCGGTCATGCGGGGCCTCTCCTATGGTCATATCCGCAATCTCATGACCATTCCGGTAGGCGCACGCTACCGGATGGAGATTTCTGCTTCGACCTTCAGCCTGCAGGCTCTCGAACCGGTCATTCTCGAATAGTCACGAACCTCTTGACCGGGTTGACACAGGAGACGTATATTTGGTATACACGTGCAGAACCGTTATCAGCCATGCCGTACCAGTGGATCACATCAGCAGAAACCCCGGAAACGCTCCGGAGCGAAAAAACTGCCGGAACAGACGAGCTTGACGCCTACCGCGTCGTGCTTTTCAATGACGAAGATCATTCGTTTGACGAGGTTATCTTCCAGATCATCAAGGCGGTGAACTGCAGCCGCGCAAAAGCCGAAAAACTCACCTGGGAAGTGCATACCAGAGGCCGCGCCATTGTTTTTTCCGGCCCTATTGAACGGTGCATCTATGTCAGCGCTGTCCTCGAGGAGATCGCCCTGAAAACCGAAATCCAGACCGGCTGAAACCTTCCGGATACTTTTGCCGGGCAGCCGTCAGGAATCGACCGAATCCCTGTCAAGTTCTCTCCGGTTGATCACCGAACACCGCTGGATACGGGAAATGGCCTGATGCATTTTTCTGTAACGCATGACACCGATTACGCCAGTAACGATACCGACAGGCAGACAGAGCAGGCCAACCAGCCGGAACCATTCGTCGTGGGCATAGTGGATGATGGAAACCCCCGCGATTAGCAAGGCGACTCCGGAGCGCAGGTAGGAGAGCAGCGTCCGTTCATTTGCAAGGATAGTGCGGTCTATGGCGAGCTCGTCCCGGAGAATCAGCTCCGCCTCCTCGAATCGTCTGTAGGGCGATTCGGTAACGATATCTTTTCTGGTACTGAAGAGCATGAGAAGACGGTCTTGACTGGTGAAATGGCGGTTCCCGGCAGGGAGTACAGACTGACAATATGCACGCCTGATCGCAAACCGCAAAAAAAGTCACCACTCATACCGCGAATGCCCCCGTTTGAATGTCTCCTGCTCCCGAACTCCGCATCTGATTAATCCCCCTTTGTTTCTTATATTCTTTGTTTTATTTAATGAAACGGGAGTCCCCGGGGATTTTTTCACCTTTTCCAAACAGTCATGAGCAATTCCGAAGAGACGCGGGTGCAGCATGTCAGCCTGCCGCCTGATAAAGTGATGCATAAACTGGTTTCTCTGGCCAAGCGCCGCGGATTCGTCTTCCCCTCGTCGGAAATTTACGGAGGGCTCTCCTCCTGTTTCGATTACGGCCCTCTCGGCAGCGAAATGAAGAAGAACATCAAGGACCTCTGGTGGAATGCGATGACCCGCCGCCACGCGAACATCGTGGGTATTGATGCATCGATCATGATGAATCCAACCGTCTGGGAGGCTTCGGGCCATGTTGCAAGTTTCAACGATCCGATGATCGATGACCGGACCACCAAGCGGCGCTACCGTGCCGACCACCTGATCGAGAATCATATCGAAAAGCTGCGCAGGGAGGGCAAAACGGACAAGGCAGCAGCGGTGCTGGCAGTTTACGAGGCAGCCGCCGGTTCGCCGGACCCGAACAGGGCGCTCCATGAGCTGATCGTTGCCGAAGCGATCAAGGCTCCGGATACCGGGTCAGGCGACTGGACCGAAGTGCGCCAGTTCAACCTGATGTTCCAGTGCAACATGGGCGCTGTTGCCGATACATCCGGCATCGTCTACCTGCGTCCCGAGACCGCACAGGGCATTTTCGTGAATTTCCACAATGTTCGGGAAGCATCACGCATGAAGGTGCCGTTCGGTATTGCACAGATCGGCAAGGCATTCCGCAACGAAATCGTGAAGGGCAATTTCATTTTCCGCATGGTGGAGTTCGAACAGATGGAGATGCAGTATTTTGTGAAACCCGGTACGCAGCTTGAAGCTTTCGAGGCATGGCGCCAGGAACGGTTCAGCTGGTATGTCGAGGAGCTCGGCATCAACGCCGGAAAGCTCCACTGGTACAAGCACGACAAGCTGGCGCATTACGCTGACCTCGCCTACGACATCAAGTTCGAGTTCCCGTTCGGCATCGAGGAAATCGAAGGCATCCATTCGCGAACCGATTTCGACCTGAGCCAGCACCAGCAGTACTCCGGAAAGAACATGGAGTATGTCGACCAGACCACAAATGAACGATACACCCCCTATGTGGTGGAAACCTCGTCGGGAAGCGACAGGCTCTTCCTCGCCCTGCTTTCTGACGCGTACAGCGAGGATGTGGTGGATGGAGAGCCCCGCGTGATGCTGAAGCTGTCGCCGAAGGTCGCCCCGGTAAAAGCCGCGATACTGCCCCTCATGAAAAAAGGGGAAATGGGTGAAAAGGCCGGGATGCTCCGCGACGAGCTTTCAAGGGCATTCCTTGTGCAGTATGACGATGCGGCATCGATCGGCAAACGCTACCGCCGCCAGGACGAAATCGGCACGCCGTTCTGCATCACGGTCGACCACCAGAGCATCGAGGACCAGAGCGTGACCGTGCGCTTCCGTGACACTGCAGCACAGGAACGCATCGACATGTCGAAGGCGAAGGAGTTTCTTGCGGCAAAACTTGTTTGATCGTCATCAGTAAATAATACCGTTATCCGAAAACCATGCGTTACGATGTTGCTGTCATAGGAGGGGGACCGTCCGGGGCCGTTGCGGCAAAAATTCTGGCTGAAGCCGGACTCGGCACGGTGCTTCTGGAACGGAATCTCGAAAATGTCAAGCCGTGCGGAGGCGCAATCCCTCTGGGGCTGATCGAGGAATTCAACCTGCCTTCCGAGCTGATCGAGAAGAAACTCTCACACATGAGGGCCCGTTCACCGAAAGGAAGGGTGATCGGCATGCACATGCCGAACGGGTATGTCGGAATGGTTCGCCGCGAACGGTTCGACAGCTACCTGCGCGACGAAGCCCGCAAGGCCGGCAGTGCCGTTCTCGAAGGGCTGGTACGTTCCATCGAACGCAAAGGCGACTCATTCGTGATCCACATGCTCGGCGACAAACTGCCGCCTGTGGAGGCAGGGTACATCATCGGGGCCGACGGAGCAAACTCGAAAACCGCTGACGAGCTGCACTTCCCTCCCAATGAGCTGAAGGTGATCGCCATGCAGCAGCGGTTCCGGTATTCACCGGCAATCGAGCAGTTCCGGAATATCGTGGAAATCTGGTTCGACGGGGAGGTCTCTCCCGATTTTTACGGATGGATATTTCCCAAGGCGGACCACCTTGCGATCGGCACCGGCACGGAAGACAGAAAGCATAACATCAAGGAACTGCAGAAACGGTTCATTGAAAAAATCGGCATTGCCGATAAACCCTACCTCGACGAGGCGGCCAAAATTCCGATGAAACCGCGCCGTTCGTTTACCGGAGAACGGGCTATCCTTGTCGGTGATGCCGCCGGACTGGTAACGCCGGCCAACGGGGAGGGTATCTTTTTCGCCATGCGCTCGGGAAAGCTCGGCGCCAGGGCAATGATCGATCATATCCGGAAAGGATCACCTCTTGACACCTACGAAAAAGGGTTCCGGAAGCTGTACGCTCCGATTTTTTTCGGTCTTGAAGTGCTGCAGAACGTCTACTACCGCAACGACCGTCTGAGGGAGAGCTTCGTGGCGATCTGCGCCGATAACGACGTGCAGCGCATCACTTTCGACTCGTACCTGTACAAAAAAATGGTTCCCGCCCCTTGGAGCGTGCAGATGAAGATCTTTTCAAAGAACATCTACCACCTGATCAAGGGAAACTGACCCTCAGGCAAACTGCTTTTCATTCAGGAATACCATGATTCTTGCCTCAATCGGGCTGCTGTCAATCCCGAACTGGGTTATCCATCTCTCATCCTCTCTGGAATGGGGAATAGCTGCCTTCATGATGTACCGCTACGGCACGATCACCGCAAGAAAGGATATCCGGTTTTTCGGGCTTTCGATGCTGCCGCACTGGATCGGAAGCTTTTTTGTGCTGGCTTATCATATCTCCACGGACAGCATCCCGCTGCTGCTCGACCTGTCGGAAACCATCAATCTGTTCGGCAGCATTTCGCTGCTCTGGGCAACAATGCATATCCTGAAAACCAGCGGGACGTCAACGCCTACTGCAAGCATGATGGCCGTTTTTGGTACCCTGATGATTGCCGGCAAACCGCAGTCTTACCTGGGCGACGACGTTTTCGACGCTATCCTGCAGATTTCAAGCGTGGTATACCTTACCTTTCTCGGCATGCTTCTGCGGGTGAGGAAAAAAGACCCGACGGTTTTTTCGGGGCTCACCGTGACCGGATTCTGGTTCGTGCTGGTGTTTATATCCGTAACGGTGTTCTTCATGTACCTGGCAACCGAAGTTCGCGGATTCCACTCGCTTTCGCATGACGACCTGCTACACGGATCGGCCGAAAGCCTGCTCACCGTCAGCAACCTCATGATCGTACTCGGCATCCACCGGCAGACCCGGAAGTTCGAACAACAGCTGATAAGCCGTTCAGCGACGCAGCATCCGTGAATAGGCTTTCGGCTCGGCAAGCAGGGCAAGTGCCCGCTGCACGACCGGATCGTCACCAAGCTCAGCCTTGCGGGATGCCGCTTCGTTGTAATGACGCATGATTTCAATCTCGAGCAGCCGAACGATGCGATCCGATTCGCGCTCGATTCCGTTCCGTTTGAGCTGCAGAAGCTCCTGCTTCAGACCGGCAAGGCTCTTCAGTGAATCTTTCTGTTTTCCAGTCTGCCCTGCCGCAATGCTTTCCTCGACTTCCCTGAGCCGCCGTTCGGGAGCAGAGGTGAAGGTAAAGCCTTGCCGTTGGAGAAAATCGTCAAAGGAGGCCTTCAGCTCCGTACGGTCAAGGGTTTTGTCAGGCGCTTCGGCATGCTCTGCCCGATACCCCGACGCAAAAAGAAAAATCATCCCCTGACGGCGAAGTTCCTGCTCATAGTCCGAGTGCTCCGTCTCCGCTACAGCAAGATCGGGAGCGATACCCCCGCCACCATAGACCTTGCGCCTGGCTGCCGTATAATAAACCGGCGGAGGGAAGACTCGTCCGGAAACTTTCTTCAGAACGTTTCTTGCCACAGCACTTTCGGCGTGGGGTTTCTGGATCAGTCGTCCCGATGGCGTATAATATTTTGCCGTGGTGAGTTTCAGGGTGTTATCGTACGGAAGCCGGATAACGGACTGCACCAGGCCCTTGCCATAGGAACGCTCCCCAAGCACAACACCCCGGTCGAGATCCTGTATGGCTCCCGATACGATTTCGGAAGCGGATGCGCTTTCCCGGTCGATAAGCACGGCAACCGGAAGTGTCCCGACAATCGGGGAGTGCTCTGTTTTATAGATTTTCTCCGATTCGGGCATTCTTCCCCGAATGGTGACAATCGTACTGCCTTTCTCGACAAAAAGTGAGGAAATCTCGACCGCCGATGCAAGCAGACCTCCGGGATTGCCGCGCAGATCGATAATGAGTCCCTTGAGCATCAGCCTGTTTTCCTTTGTCTGACGAAACAGCGTTTCGAGCGCATGACGGATATCATCGGCTGAATGAGCGGCAAAGCTGTCGAGCTGAAGATAGCCGCATTCACCGATGATGCCAGAGTAGGAAACCGTGCTGACACGAACCTCTTCCCTTGAAAGCGAAACCAGACGCGCAGATGCGCTGCCTTCCCGGGACAGGGAAATGGTAAGACGGCTTCCTTTCCGGCCCTTGATCATCTCCCTGATGCCGTCTGTCGTTTTCCCTTTAAGCGACACGCCGTCAATCCGCTCGATCCTGTCACCGGTCCGGATACCGGCTTTCCATGCCGGATATCCTTCGAGAACCGAGGTCACATAAATCTTGTCCCCGAATTTAGCCATGCTGATACCGATACCGGTGTATTGGCCGGAGGTGATTTCTCCAAGCTCTTCCGACTGGTTCTCGTCGAGAAAGACGGTGTAAGGGTCAAGCGTACCAAGCATACCGTCGATAGCCGCATACATGAGCTGACTGACATCGAGAGGTTCAACATAATTTCCGGAAAGTTCACGGTAAACATCGCCGAAAAGATCGATGCCTTTGGTAATTTCATGAAACTCGCCTTCCGGATACTCCTGCGAGGCTGCCTGAAGAGGCAGGAAGAACATCGTACTGAAAAGGAATGCCGCAACGAGGCTTGCGGCAATACGCTTGCTGAACGGGAGTGTTTTCATGAAGCTCTGCACCTTTGTTATCCATTGTTCACTCTTCAGATCTCGCCCGGCCGGTTGCCGGACATGGTTCAAAGCGCCGGGAAACCGGCTCGGAAAGCACGGGCAAACGCCCGCCCCGTGACGATTCGCCAGAGAACAGATCAGCGGAGAGCTTCTTCAAGGGCCGTGGCTCCATCGGTCTTGTCATCACGATACTTGACGATAACCGGCGTGTAGAGCGAAAGGCCGTGCTCCGCTGCAAAATCGCCCCTGAGCTTTCTTGAACCGGCAACAACAACCGCACCGGCCGGAATAACCAGGGGACTGTCCGCGTTTCTTCGATGAATGGTTCCATGAACAAGATCGTAGACCGGGGTCGATCCGTTGAGAATCACTCCGGTCCCGATAACGGCCCGCTCGCGCACGATGGTGCCTTCGTAAATGCCGCAGTTGCCTCCTACCATGACCTCGTCTTCGATAATGACCGGCATGGCGCCGACCGGCTCAAGCACTCCACCCACCTGAACGCCTGCCGAGAGATGAACTTTTTTGCCGACCTGGGCGCAACTTCCGACGAGGGCGTGGGAGTCGATCATGGTGCCCGCATCGACGTAGGCCCCGACGTTGACATAGGCAGGGGGCATCATCACGACGGACGGAGCAAGGTAAGCGCCGTCACGAACCGATGAACCGCCCGGGACGATCCGCACGTTATGATCGAGGGTTATCTCCTTGAGCGGCCAGGTATCCTTGTCTATGAAGGCAAATCCACCCAGTTTGCCCTCGGGAGCCACAGTGACGCCGGTCAGTTTTCCCAGACGCATGCCGAGCAATATCCCTTCCTTTACCCATGTGTTGACAACCCATGCGCTCTCTTTTTTTTCAGCAGCTCTGACTGATCCGTCATTGAGAAGCTGCTTGAATGCAAAAAAAATCCCCCTTGCATCAGGGTTTCCTGCAAGCTCTGCAGCCCCTGCTGATGAAAGCGAGAGAATATCCTGTTTCAGCTGTTCGTATGCAGACATGATACACGGTCCTGTTGGTTAGAGCTCGCTGTATTCGGCGGTGATGTCTTTATTGTGCTTGCGGTTGTAAAAACGGAAATCGTCACTTCGAAGGCTTTCGTCCTGCTTGACGCGGACAAATACCATGTGCTGAAGAAACCATTTCAACTCTGTTTTCATGTCGGTGTTCTTCAGCGGCTCGGCGACCGTCGGGCTGACATAGAGATCGAGCTGCTGAAATTTCATGGGCTGCTGCAGCGCATATTTGCGAAGCCAGCGTTCAATCTGATTGATGGTGGTGAACCGCGCCTGCACGACTCCGGTTCCTCCACAGGCAGGACACTGGTCTCCCATGCGCTGCATGAGGCTCGGACGGATGCGTTCGCGGGTGATCTGCATGATGCCGAAATCGGACATCGGCAGGATGTTGGATTTCGCGCGGTCGTTGCGAAGCTCCGTTTTCATGGCATCGTACACTTTTTTCGCGTTTTTCGGATCGAGCATATCGATAAAGTCAACCACGATAATGCCGCCGATATCACGCAGCCTGAGCTGGCGGACGATTTCACGAGCGGCTTCGAGGTTGGTTTTCAGGGAGTTCTCCTCCTGTTCCCGCTTGGCTGCGTAACGTCCGCTGTTGACGTCAACCACCACCATGGCTTCAGTGTGCTCGATGATGATGTAGCCGCCCGACTTCAGCCATACCTTGCGGGAAAAGATGGATTCGACATCCTTGGCGATATTGTATCCCTCAAACAGCGGCAACTTGCCCTGATAGAGCGAAACGTTCTTTTCCATTTCCGGAGCTGCCCACTGGATGTAATTGAGCGTCTCCTTGTAGATGCCTGGCGAATTGGCAACGATCTCGGTCACATCGGAAGTAAGCGAATCCCGCAAGACGCTGGAAATGATGGTATCCTCCTTGAAAATCAGCTGCGGTGGTGCCGCATCCTTGAGTTTTTCCTCAATCTGCACCCATTTGGCAAGCAGTTTTTCGAGGTCCTGCTTCAGGAGCGACTCCTCCTGGTGCTCGGCCACGGTGCGAATGATGGCGCCGAACCCCTCGGGCAGCATGGAGCGTACGAGTTTTTTCAGCCTGGCGCGCTCCTTGCGCACCACAACCCTGCGTGAAACAGCGACCTGTCCGCCGCCGAAAGGGAGCAGCACCATGAACCGCCCTGCTATGGTGATATCTGAGGTGAGCCGGGAGCCCTTGTTGCTGATTGGCTCCTTGATCACCTGAACAAGTATCGAGTCGTTAGGTTTGAGCTTGCCGGCGATCATCTGGGTATAGGATTGCCGTTCTGCCGCCTTTTCCTCCTCGGTTGCAGGCCCTTTCCTTTCCCCGTTACGCTGCTGTGGTCTGGAGGGCTGAGTCCCTGCTGCACTCTCTTCCGTAGCGGAAGCAGGCGGCGTTTGGGCTGTCTCATCGTCGAATTCATCACCGCCACCGTTTTCATCGTCATCGTCATCCTCGATCAGGGCACGGTAATCCTCGCTGGTGGTGCCGACATCGGAAAAATGCAGAAACCCGTCGGATTTCTGACCGATATCGACAAATGCGGCCTTCAGGCCTTCAACAACCTTGTGCACCCGCCCGAGATAGATATCGCCGATACTCCGGCGACTCTCGGGACGTTCGATCGTCAGCTCCGCAAGACGCCCCTCTTCGACAAGCGCGACCTGTATCTCGTCACCGATCTTGTTCATGAGGAGCTGTTTGTTCATGCTCTTCTTCATATACAAAACTCTGTTATAAATGGTAAAAACCGGGGGAACACCCCTTTCATAGTTTCCTCTGCCATGCTGCTTCCGATGCCGCCGGACAAGCCTGGCCGCCTGGTACTGCAAAACGCCTCCGCAACGGACAATGGTTCCTGATTGTCATGACGTTCTCTGTGAGAAAACCGGTGATTGAAGCAACCCGGAGCACGGAGGCAAAATGCCGGTTATGAGCAGCAGCCTCAGAGCGAAAAACCGGAAGCTGCAAAGGCAGGATAACAGGCTTGCAGGCCAACCGTCAAGATAAGAAATTAAAACAGGAAACAGCAACACGCCATATCGGGGAACACAAGCTGCATTATTGCCGGTAAATCCGCTTATATTGGGAAGTACAAGACTGCACCGAAGCAGGAACAGGGGATATGGACACCGACTACGAGCACACATTCTGGAAAGAGACCTCGCACGTCTGCGGCATCGATGAGGCCGGCAGGGGACCGCTTGCAGGACCGGTTGTTGCGGCTGCAGTTATCTTTCCCCGCTGGTTCAGACCCGAACGGGGTGTTCTTGCCGCGCTCGACGATTCGAAAAAGCTCTCTGCTGAACTCCGCGAAAAACTTGCTCCCGCCATCAAGGATGCAGCGCTCTGCTGGGCTGTCGATGCGGTTGGCCCGGAAACGATCGACCAGATGAACATCTTCAGGGCAACCATGCTGGCCATGAACAACGCCGTAGCGGCGATGCCAAAGCATCCTGAACTGCTGCTTGTCGACGGCAACCGGTTCAGACCCCTGCTCCCGGTACCCTACCAAACCATCGTCAAAGGCGACTCGAAAGTGTTTTCCATCGCCGCCGCATCGGTCCTTGCCAAAACATGCAGGGACGCCATCATGAAGGAGTTCGGCCTGACCTATCCCCAGTATGGTTTCGAGCGGCATTTCGGATACCCCACCGGCGAGCATATCCGGGCAATAGCAGTACACGGAAGGAGCCCTGTTCATCGTAACAGTTTTAAAGTCAGACAGTTGGGAGAGAAATGAAACATGACCAACACGGATCATGATCCACATTCACTGGGTCGGCAGGGCGAACAGCTCGCTGCGGACTATCTTGCCGGAAAAGGATACCGGATCGTGGTGCGGAACTTCCGCTACCACCGCAACGAAATCGATCTTATCGCCCTCGACGGCCGCACCCTCTGTTTTGTGGAGGTAAAAACCAGGGGCTCTCTGGAAAAAGGCCATCCGGTGGAATCGGTAACCCCGCAGAAGCAGAAGGAGATCATCAAGGCAGCCAAAGCCTATCTGCTCACCCTTCAAAACCGTGAACCCGACTGCAGGTTCGATGTGATCGCGATTCTTGCCGACAGCATGAACGGAGATCGCATCGCATCGTTCACCATCGAACACTTCACTGACGCCTTCTGGGATGAAATCCGGTAAGTGCGGGAGCATGCCGCAATAGCGCTAATCCGCTAATTTTGTTATCTTGTGCTTTATTTTGTTCACTCAGTCACTTTATGAGAGATTATGCCTGATACCGGTACCCAGACCCCATCTTCCTACGCGGCAACAAATATCCAGATCCTTGACGGCATCGAGCATGTTCGCATGCGACCAGCCATGTATATCGGAGATATCCACAGCAGGGGACTCCACCATCTCATCTACGAAATTGTCGACAACTCCATTGACGAAACGCTCGGCGGTTTCAACGACTATATCTACGTTTCCCTGAACCAGGACGGATCGGTGACGGTCATCGACCGTGGACGGGGCATTCCGGTTGACATCCATCCGGAAAAGCAGAAATCGGCGCTCGAACTTGTCATGACGGTTATCGGTGCCGGCGGCAAATTCGACAAGGGGGCCTACAAGGTTTCGGGAGGACTGCACGGTGTGGGTGCTTCGGTTGTGAACGCACTTTCAGAATGGTGCGAGGTTGAAGTATACCGTAACGGAAAAGCGTATTTCCAGCGCTATGAACGGGGCGTTCCCCAGGGGGATGTCCGGGAGATCGGCGATTCAGACCAGCGAGGCACGAAAACCACCTTCAAACCCGATCACCAGATTTTCAAGACAACCGAGTTCCGCAAGGATATCATCATTGATCGCATGCGGGAACTGGCATTTCTGAACAGAAACCTCTGTATCACCGTACAGGACACCGAGGGACTGCAGGAGGTTTTCCACTACGAGGGTGGCCTGAAGGAGTTCGTCCAGTTTACCGATCATAACCGGGTGAACCTGTTCAAGGAGCCCATCTACATTTTCGGAGAGCGCGATTCGACCATTGTTGAATTAGCCCTCCAGTACAACGATTCCTACCAGGAAAACGTCTTCAGTTATGTCAACAACATCAATACCCATGAGGGCGGAACGCATGTGACCGGTTTCCGCAAGGCATTGACGCGCACCCTGAACGCCTATGCGCAGAAGAACGACCTGCTGAAGAACCTGAAAATCACCCTGACCGGCGATGACTTCAAGGAGGGTCTGACCGCGGTGATTTCCGTCAAGGTTGCCGAACCGCAGTTCGAAGGGCAGACCAAGACAAAACTCGGCAACTCCGAGACCCAGAGCATCGTCGAGAGCATCGTCAACGAGCAGCTTGCCGAATTTGTCGAAAGCAATCCCAACGTACTCAAGCTGATCATCGAAAAGGTGAAAGGTGCCGCAATGTCGCGCGAGGCGGCTCGCAAAGCCAAGGAACTGACCCGTCGCAAGTCCGTGCTTGAAAGCTCGGGACTTCCGGGCAAGCTGGCCGACTGCTCGATCAACGACCCGGAGCACTGCGAACTCTACATTGTCGAGGGCGATTCCGCAGGCGGCAGCGCCAAACAGGGCAGGGACCGGAGCTTCCAGGCAATCCTGCCGCTCAAGGGGAAAATTCTCAACGTCGAGAAGGCCCGGCTGCACAAGATGCTGGAAAACGAGGAGATCAAAACCATCATTCTTGCCCTCGGCACCAGTTTCGGCGAAGAGGAGTTCTCTCCCGAAAAGCTCCGTTACGGCAAGATCATCATCATGACCGATGCAGACGTCGATGGGGCACATATCAGAACCCTGCTGCTGACTTTTTTCTTCCGCTATATGCGTTCCCTCATCGAAGCAGGAAAGGTTTTCATTGCGCAGCCCCCGCTCTACCTCGTCAAATCAGGCAAGGATCAGCAGTACGCATGGGATGACGATGAACGTAACGCCATCATCGAGTCGATGAAGAAGATGCAGAAGGGAAAAGCCAATGTCAATATCCAGCGCTACAAGGGACTCGGCGAAATGAACCCTGAACAGCTCTGGAGCACCACCATGGATCCGGCCCACCGGTCGCTCCTGCAGGTCAGCGTGGAAAACGCCCGGGAAGCGGATCAGATATTTTCCACGCTGATGGGAGACAAGGTCGAACCGAGAAGGGATTTCATCGAAAAGAACGCCCGTTACGTCCGGAGACTAGATGTTTGAGCGACGGACGGTAACCTCCTTGCGGAGCTGGCGCATCCACTCTTCATAAACCCGCTGCCTTTTGTTATCAAGAGCAAGCTCCTCGAGCAGCGCTGAATCCTTTACCGGATCAAGCCGGTGAGCGGCAATTCGTTCATTAAGCTGGAATATCGCATAGACCGAACCTCCCTGAGGGGGATCGATTTTCACGGGCTCACTCACCTCACCGTTTCTTCTGAGCTTGCCGACAACCTCCTTGAGCGGTGAACGCAACGTTGCTACAGGAAATACATTTTTTGACGAAGAGGCGGAAAGAACCGATCCGCCAACTCTCGACGAAACCGGGTCGTCGGAATGTTTCCTGGCCATGTCGGCAAACGAGACCTTTCCGGACAGAACATCGGCCCTGATGGAACGAAGCAGCGCCAGCGTCCCATCAACATCGCTTTTGGTGCGGTCAAACCCGATAAGGATATGACGAACATGCAGGGAGTTGACCTCCTTGTTGAGCAGCTGGATGATATGGAACCCGTAGCGCGTCTCGACGATACCGGAAATCTTGCCCTCCTTCAACGCATATGCCGTATCCTCGAAACTCTGGACCAGTTCCCCCTTCTGCACATAACCAAGATCTCCGCCAAGCGATGCCGATCCGGGGTCCTGTGAATATTTTTTGGCAAGCTCTCCGAAATCGGCGCCGCCCTGCAGTTCGGCCTGTACCTTTTCGATCATTACCCTTGCTCGTGATCGGCTGTCGGCGGTTATATCGGGATACTTGAGAATCTGGGAAACCGAAACAGCGTCAGGAATAACCGGCAGCCGGTCTTTATTTGCCTGGTAAAACGCCATGGCTTCCTCATGGGAAACCGTCAGACCTGACATCTTCTTCCTGCGGAGGGTTTCAACGAGCTGCTGGTTTTTCAGTTCCTCACGCAACTCCTTGCGGATGACAAGCAAGCTCTTTGCGAAGCGGGACTCCATCTCCTGTCTGGAAGAAAAACGTGAGGCGAGCACTTTCATTCTCTCGGCAACAAGAGCGTCAAGTGCGGTCTCATCAACACCGGTGCTGTCGATTTTCGCCTTGGAAAGGATAACCTTCTGGTCGATCAGCGAGTTCAGCACCTTTTCAGAAAGGTTCCGGTCGGCTTTCAACTCCGGAAACTGCAACCTTGTCATTGCAACCCGCTCTTCGAGTTCCGACTGCAGAATGACTTCATTGCCCACCACGGCTACGATCCTGTCCACGGTTTGCGCCGACGTACTGCAGGAGAGCGCGGGTATACACAACAGAAACAGTGTATAAACCGCTGTTATCACTTTTTTCATGCTCATCGCTCCTTGCTCTTGATGTTGTTTGTTATTCTCCTGCAGCCTAGGAAGCACTGCCTCCCCTGAGCCTTACCACTGACTTCGTCGCTCTCAGCCAGTCGTACACCAGAGGAGCGGCAATAAAAATGGACGAATAGGTTCCAATCAGGATGCCGGTGAAAACCGCAAATGCGAACCCCCGGATGGCAGGCCCGGCAAAAATGAACAGGATCAGTACACTGATAAGGGTTGTCCCTCCGGTAACGATGGTACGACTCAACGTCTGGTTCATGCTCTCGTTGAAAATGGCCGCGTACTCCGACGGCTTGCTTCCGCGTATGCGCTCCCTGATGCGGTCGTACACAACAACGGTATCGGTAATCGAATAACCCGCAACCGTGAGAAAAGCTGCGATGATGCTCTGATCCATTTCAAGCGGCATGAAGGCAAAGATGCCTCCAAGCATGCTGAACAGCCCGAGCACGGTGAGCACGTCATGGAAAATAGCCAAAACACCGGCCGCGGCGAACTTGATTTCATACCTGAACCCGACATAAATCAGGATGGCGACAAGTGCGGCCAGCATGGCCTTGACGGCAGACCATTTCAGGTCGGATGCGATGCTCGGCCCTACGGAATCGATCCTGACGATTTCATGGGGATTATCGGCAATTCTGTCTCTGAAAGCATTCGAAATGAGCGATTTCAGTTCATTCGTCTGACCGTTGAACACCGTACTGAGCAGAAACGAACGGTCAAGCCCGTATTGTTTCAGGGTTCCCGACACTCCCGCCTCCTTCAGTACGGAGCGAACGCTGGAGACATCGATGTTTTTCTCGAAACGGATAACCACCTCGGAACCTCCCCGGAAGTCGATTCCGTAGTTGAGTCCCCTGACAGCAAGCGAGACCAGTCCGGAAAGCAGAAGAACAGCAGAGATCGCATAAGCTATTTTACGGTGCTTGATGAAATCGAACCCGGTTTTATGAAAAATCCTCATGGATAACGCACCTTGATTGATTAACCGAAACTTTTTACTGAAAGTATATTTCTGGAAAACATGAACGTGAAAATTTCCTTTGTCACCACAATCGCCGTAAAGAGACTTGTCGCCGTACCGATCATCAGTGTGACGGCAAAGCCCTGGACAGGCCCGATCCCGAAGGTATAGAGCAGGTATGCCGAAGCAAGCGTGGTGACATGCGAGTCGAGAATGGAGGAAAATGCCTTCTCATATCCGGCTCCTATCGCCGATGCCACAGATTTGCCTTCAGCAAGTTCCTCCCGGATGCGTTCGTTTATCAGCACGTTGGCATCTACTGCCATACCCATGGTGAGCACGATGCCGGCGATACCGGGCAGAGAAAGTGATGCGCTGAATCCTGCAAGCACCGACAGCACGACAAGAATATTGAGAACAAGGGCAACATCCGCAGCAATGCCCGCCGTCCGGTAGTACAGCAGCATGAAGATCGACACCGCGAGGAAACCCCAGGCCATCGAGAGCATGCCGGCCCTGATGTAATCGGCTCCCAGCGACGGCCCGACCGTGCGCTCCTCGAGAATCCTCACCGGAGCCGGAAGGGCGCCTGCCTTGAGAACGATTTCCAGGTCCTTAGCCTCTTCAACGCTTTCGATTCCGTTGATCACCGAATTGCCGTTGGGAATTTTCGACTGAACCACCGGCGCGCTGTACACCGCACCGTCAAGGACAATTGCTATCCGCTTGCCGATATTGGCGCCGGTTATGCGTGCCCACTTCGCGGTTCCTTCGGAGTTCATGTCCATGAGCACCTCAGGCTGCGCACCTTCCGCGCTGAAAGAAGCCTTGGCTTCGGTTATCACTCCACCGGTCAGTTCGGCGGTTTTCCTGACCAGAAAAACCGGATAGTAGTTCCGTCCGTCCTGCAGCTGATCGGGCTTGGCCGCCAGGAGAAGCTCGCTGTCCTGGGGAACGAGCGCACTGACATCGCTTCGCTGGAACAGTTTTGTGACAAACTCCCGTGAATCCTCCTGCACATAGACGCTGCCGTTCTGCAGAATGGTCAGGGCGTCGTAAAGCGGTCCTGCTGATCCGGCCGAAGGTTTGAGCGCAGGAGAAAGCCCCTCTTCTTGCAGTGAATCCGCCTTGACGCTATCGGCAGGAAGCCGGGAGGGCGAAGTCACCCCTGAAGCAAGGGAAGAGTTGAGCTTGTCGAGCACCCGCAGCAGCACTTCTGGTTCTCTGAGCAGCTTGAATTCAAGTTTTGCCGTCCCCTTCAACAGGTTTCTCACCCGGTTTTCATCGGATATGCCGGCAAGTTCGATAATGAGCCTTCGGCTGCCCTGTGTGGTTATGATCGGTTCGGCAACACCATACTGGTCGATACGATTCCGGATGATCTCCCTGGCGCGCACAAGCGCATCCTCCGACTCCTTGCGGAGCTTGCCGGTTATCTCACTGTCACTGTTCCGGATATCGTAGAAATAGCGACTGAGCCTGATCTGCTTGTTTCTGAATTCAGAAACAAGCAGATCGATGACCGGAACATCGCTCGATGCGGCTTTCTGCCTTACCCTTTCCATAATGGCCTGCAATCGGGCATCCTTGTTCCAGGCTTTCTGTTCAAAAAGATCGGCCTGGTCAACCTCCATGACAAGATGCATGCCTCCTTTCAGGTCAAGACCCAGCTTGAGGCTTTTCTTGCGGGCATTGTCCAGTTCATCCCGGTGGCTGATCATGTACTTCAGACTGTCCGCACCCGAGGCAAAGCTGCCCAGCTGTTTCGACAGCGAATAATCACGCCAGGTGGGCCATAGAGACCAGAGGGAAACAAGCGTAACCAGAGCAATCAGTAAGAGGTTGAATGGTTTGTTTTTCATTATGGATAAAGCTTTTCACGCAATGGAAATAATTCAGCCAATATATAAAACAGGGTAGTGATTAACAATCTGCAGTGATCGCCGGTATCGGGCATGATCGCTGACCATAAAAAAAGCCCGGCTTTACCGGGCTTTTTTGGGCACAGACGGGCAATTATCCCCAGATGTCCTGCGATATGTTCTTGTACCATCCATCCGCGAACATCGCCTCCTCACGGAGATGATCGGCATCGGCATCCATCGGCGTCAGACCACCCGATCCGGGAACCTCGATAATGCCGGTCGGGCTGAGACTGTAAACTCCTGCCACGGAAATTCCGTAGTCGGTACCGATCAGGCTGTAACAGGTATTCACCAGAGATGGCGGCGCAGGTTCCTTGCCCTGGAAAAGCCTGATGATCGAGGCTGCTGCAACCTTGCCCTGGCTGCTTGCCGCGAACCCTGATTTCGGCATGGCACCGGCAATACAGGCATCCCCGATCACATGAACTCCGGGATGCAGTGTAGACTCGAATGTGTTGGGGTTGATCGGGCACCATCCCGAAGCATCGGTCAGTCCTGCGTCGAAAGCAATCTTTCCGGCCTGCTGGGGAGGAATGATATTGATGACATCGCCTTTTTCGACGCCGAAATCGGTTGTCACACTCATCGCTCGTCCGTCAACCTTCGAAATCTTTCCGCCGGTCGGACCCGAGCGCCATTCGATCATTCCGGGATAGAGCGTATCCCATCCTTTCTTGAAGAGGCCCTGCTTGCTGAACTTCTCTTTCGCGTCAAGGATGATGATCTTCGATTTCGGTTTTTTCGCCTTCAGATAGTGTGCGATAAGGCTTGCTCTTTCATAGGGGCCCGGCGGGCATCTGAAGGGATTTCCGGGAGGACAGATCAGTACCCTGCCGCCGTTCTTCATGGCCATGAGCTGCTTGTGGAGCAGAATAGTCTGGGAACCAGCCTGGTAGGCATGCGGCATTTTTGTGTTTGAAAGAGCTTCACTGTACCCTTCGATGGCGCTCCATTTGAAGTCTATGCCGGGAGAAACGATCAGACGGCCGTAATTGAGCACCCTTCCGGTTTTCAGGGTTACCGTACGCTTCACTGCATCGATACCGGTTGCCTTATCGGCAATGACATTCACACCGTGGCGATTTCTCAGCACGGTATAGGTCTGGCCGATATCCTGCATGGTTCGCAATCCACCGAGCACCCAGTTGCTGAAGGGACAGGTATAGAAGGTTGCTTTCGGCTCTACAAGGGTAACGGCAATGGAGGGGTCAAGTTTTTTGAGGTATTTTGCAGCGGCTGCTCCTCCGAAACCGCCCCCAATGATCACGACCCTGTTCTGGGCGGCAAAGGCCGGCTTTATGGTACCGAAAAGACCGAGGGCCGAACCGGCAACGCCCGATACGAGGAGCTTGTTGAAATCTCTGCGTGAAATCCTGTGGCTCATGTTCTGTTCCTCCCGGTTATTTGTTGTTCTGCCAGACTGTTCCGAAATACTGCGCGATCAGGGTGATCTCCTCGTCCGAGTAGCCTTTCGCATGTCGGCCCATGACCGTGGAATAGCGCTTGCCGCTCTTGAAATCCTTCAGCGCAGTTTCAAGATACTCGGGGGTTTTTCCATAGAACGAGGGAATGACGCCGACACTCTTTCCGTCCGTTCCGTGGCATGATGCGCAGGAAAGCGAAAGAATCTGACCGCGAGGATTGGCTTCAGCGGTCTTTGAAGCCGGGTTTGCTGCAGCAGAGGCATCCGCTCCTGCGCCCAGCAGGGCGAATGAGACGAAACAGGCAGTCAGCAATGATCTGATAGAAACCTGCATAATATGGTTCTCCTGGTTTAATTATTGAAAAAGCACTGCACGTCATAAGCCGCTCCGCATATGCTGCACTTGTAAGGCAGAAATCAGTTTACCAGCGCTTCAGCAGCAAATTCCTGGTTCCGGGTGTCGATGAAACGCAGCGTGAGCCTGTCCCCTTTTTTTCCTGAAAACCTGAACTGCATGAACGGGTCCCGTGAAACCGAAGGGCCGAGCTGAATGTCAAGCAGCGGCTTTCCGTTCACCTGAACGCTCCCTTCCCTTATGAAATGAGCCGGAACGATCTTGCCGGACTCGTCCTTTCTGGTACCCGATTCATTCGGGTGAGGAATGACGATCTTGACCGACACGATCCCGCCCTCTTCTTTTGCAAATATTCTCATGAGATGTTAATGGTTTTTCTCGATGGCTCAGCACGCCTGGGCGGATACATCCACATGGACACTCGCCACATAACATTTTCCTCCTTCCCTGACGACGCCGTAGAGCAGCGAACTCTCCTTCATCTTGATGTTGAGCGCAACCGAGGGGAGTGCGCCAGCATGCAGGGCACAACTGAACACGAGAGGTGTAAGGTTCTTCTCGACAAACAGATAGAGATGATCCCCCTTGATAGATGAACTCACCTCCACAGGAACTGCCGAGCTGTCCGCTGCAACCGGAGGGGCCGCAATGGTTATCTTGTCCGTTTTCACAAGTTCTTTCGTACCGAGAACGTTCTGAAAGGCATTTTCAAGGGGAACCTTCTGAAAATCCTTTTCATTCCATGCAGCCATCAGCATGGAGGGAGTCAGCACGGCAAGTGCCGCAACAAGCGGAGTCCGTTCCAGAAAGGCTCTTCTTTTCATAACTTGACTAAAAGATAATTGAATATGCAGCGTTTGTTCGTACTGCACTGCGGATGGAAGGTCATATATAACTATATGATTATATAAAAAATATACCTATTGATGCAAATAATTTTTGTTTCTCGATCCTAAAACAGCATTTCCGGTACGCATACACGGGAAAAAAATGATAATATACTATACAATTACGTCAACACTCACACAATATGTTACGAGTCCGGCAGTAATTGACGATTTTCCTTCATTGCTCACATGCTTCGGCAGGAATGTTTCACGTGAAACACAAATCAGTGCCTATGTATGATGTCATTGTTGCAGGAGGAGGGCATGCCGGCTGTGAAGCAGCGCTTGCCGCCGCAAGAACAGGCATGCTCTGTCTGTTGATAAGTTCCGACCTGACCGCGCTGGCAAGAATGTCCTGCAATCCGGCGATAGGGGGGGTTGCTAAAGGGCAGATTACCCGTGAGATCGATGCCCTCGGAGGAGAAATGGGCAAGGCTATCGATGCGACAGGAATTCAGTTCCGCATGCTGAATATGAGCAAAGGCCCGGCAATGCATTCTCCGAGAGCGCAGGCCGACCGGACACGATACTCCCTGTATATGAGGAGAGTCGTTGAAAAAGAGGAAAACATACACCTGCTGCAGGATACGGTAACCGGGATCCTTGTAAAATCGGGCATGGCAACCGGAGTCCGCGTTTCCACGGGGATGGAAATTGCATCAAAAACCGTTATTCTCACATGCGGTACTTTTCTGAACGGGCTGATCCATATCGGTCTCGATCATTTTCCCGGCGGCAGAACCATCGCGGAGCCTCCGGTGTCCGGCTTGACAGAATATCTTGCCGGACTTGGCTTCAGACACGGGCGTCTTAAAACAGGCACTCCCCCAAGAATCGACCGCCGTAGCGTTGACTATGCACTCGTCACCGAACAGAAGGGTGATGTCTCACCCGTGCCGTTTTCATTTACCTCTCGCTCACTTGCGGAAATACCGCAAGTGAGCTGCTACCAGACAACAACGACTTCCCGAACTCACGATATCCTGAAAACCGGCTTTCACAGGTCACCGCTCTTTACCGGAAAAGTTCAGGGTACAGGGCCGCGCTACTGCCCGTCAATCGAAGACAAGATCAACCGTTTTTCACAGAAGGAGAACCATCATATTTTTCTCGAGCCGGAAGGCTTCGATACCAATGAAATGTATGTGAACGGCTTTTCGACATCACTTCCTGAAGATATTCAGCTTGCAGGCCTCAGGTCAATTCCCGGACTTGAAAATGCCAGGATGATACGACCTGGATATGCTATCGAATATGATTATTTTTTCCCGTATCAGATTAGCCTCACACTTGAAACCAAAATCATTGATAACCTGTTCTTTGCAGGACAGATCAACGGCACCTCGGGTTACGAAGAAGCGGCAGCACAGGGTATCATTGCAGGGATCAACGCATCACTCAAAGTCCAAAACAAGGATCCTCTTACTCTGAAACGTTCGGATGCGTATATCGGCGTACTCATAGATGATCTTATTACCAAGGATACTGACGAACCATACAGGATGTTCACCTCTTCAGCCGAACACCGTCTTATGCTGCGTCATGACAACGCCGACATACGGCTCCGTCGCTTCGGCTATTACGCCGGCCTGGTATCGGAGCCCGTTATGGAATTCTGTAACCGTAAAGTAGCCGCCATCATGCAGTTGAAGCAGCTTGCCGCTGCATTCAGGTTCAGGCCGGAGATACTCAACCCGGTTCTGTCGCGGTCCGGTATGGCGGAAATACCGGGTCCGTCTTCTGCCGCTTCTCTTCTCAAGCGCCCGGGAATAGGGTTCAGCGACCTGCTTGAATGCTCTCCGGAATTCAGGGAACTGATCGAGAATGTCACGTCCGATCCTCTTGTATTCGAACAGGTTGAAATAGATATTAAATACGAGGGGTACCTGAAACGTGACCTGCTGATGACGGAAAGGATATCGCGTCTCGAATCCCTGCAAATACCTCACGGATTCCTTTACGATCAGGTGGCTGGTCTTTCCAGCGAAGGGCGGGAAAAGCTCAAGAAACATCGACCTGAAACCATCGGGCAGGCAGCCAGAATACTCGGTGTTTCACCATCGGATATCTCCGTGCTTATGATTAAACTTGGACGCTAATCCACCTCCCGTCGTTTCACGTGAAACATAAGAGAGGGCTTTTTTCATTTCACCTTGTCTGTTCATGGACAATCTCATTCATGACATTCTTGATAACGATCTCCTTTTCGGCAAGGACAAGGAGGAGCTCATTGTCGGCGCTTATCAGCTTTCTGATACGCATATAAGGCTTTTCTTTCGCAGGGAAGGCTCCGTTCTTTACCGTGACGACCCCTTTTATCCTTTCTTTTTTCTTTCTGAGGAGACTGTTCTGAGCGGATTCGTTCCGGAAGACAAGAAGAAATTCTGGCTCGTCAGACTCCAGGGAAATAATTTCTACCAGTATCTTGCTATTTTCAGCAGCTGGAAAACCTTCAGGGCCGGTCTTGATTTCATCAATGCTAAAAAAATAACAACCGCCAGGATGCCAGGCGATTCAGGCCATGAAGATGAGAGTTCTCTGACCTACAGCAAGGGAGATGCGGTTACCCAGTATTTTCTTCAGACAGGAAAAACACTGTTCAAAGGCATGCTCTTTGACGATGTGCACCGCCTTCAGCTTGATATCGAGACCTATTACAAGCCGGGCCGGAGAGATCAAGGAAAAAATGAGAGATTTTCGGATGAAATCATTATCGTTTCGCTTTCGGACAACCGGGGCATGGAAGTTGTCATCCACTCCAGAAACTGTTCTGAGAAAGAGCTACTCGAAAGAGTCGTGGAAACCATTTCACGCATGGACCCCGATGTTATCGAAGGGCACAATATTTTCAGCTTCGACCTTCCATACCTTCAGCGTCGCTGTGATCAACACGGGGTCTCCTTTTCGATAGGACGAGATGGTCTGGTCCCGAAAACCTATCCGTCAAGCATCCGTTTTGCCGAACGCTCTCTAGATTTCACCTTTTTCGATATTCCTGGCCGTCATGTAGTAGATACTCTTTTTCTTGTGCAGAGCTATGATGTCTCAAAACGTTCTCTCCAGAGTTACGGACTCAAGGCGGTTGCAAAGCATTTCGGATTTGCATCTCCTCACAGGACCTACATAGACTATGAGGATATTGCCTCCACCTGGGATACCGATCATGAAAAGCTTCTCGCATATGCCCTTGACGATGTTATCGAAACACGTGAACTTTCAGGAATGCTGTCCGGAAGCAATTTCTACACAGCACAGATGCTTCCCTATACCTATGCAATGACCTCTCGTCTTGGTCCGGCCGCAAAAATAGAGGCTCTGTTCGTACGTGAATACCTTCGACAGAAACATTCACTCCCCAAACCATCTTCTGGCCAGCAATACATGGGGGGCTACACGGAGGTCTTCCTGAAAGGCATTCTTGGACCGGTCGTCTACGCAGATGTCGAATCCCTGTACCCATCCATCATGCTTTCGTACGACGTCTGCCCGAAAAGTGATGCACTGAGAGTTTTTCCTGTGGTGCTTCGAGATCTCAGGGATCTCCGGTTCAAGGCCAAACATCTCGTTACAGAGTACCGGAACGGGAAAAACACCGCTCTGGCAGATAACTTTGATGCCATGCAGGGCTCTTTCAAAATTCTTATCAATGCCATGTACGGATACCTTGGATTTCAGGGAGGCATCTTCAATGATTTTTCCGAAGCGGACCGCGTAACTTCTACAGGGCAGTCCATTGCAAGAAAAATGATCGCTGAATTCGAATCGAGAGGGTGCCGGGTTATTGAGGTTGATACAGACGGGATTCTTTTCATTCCTCCTCCAGGCGTCACGACGGAAGAAGATGAGAGAAAACTGGTGAATGAGGTATCCGGCAGGATGCCTGACGGGATCAATATCGGTTTTGACGGGAGATTCAGGAAAATGATCTCGTATCTGAAAAAAAACTACGCACTGCTTGATTACAACAATCGCATGACCGTCAAAGGATCATCGTTATCGAGCAGAAGCAACGAAAAGTTCGGTCGTGATTTCATAAGAAAGGGTTTTGAAACGTTGCTTGCCGAAAACATTGCGGGACTGCACGATCTCTTTATGGATTACCGTCGGAAAATTATGGATCATGAACTCGATATTGCGGAATTTTCAAGAAGCGAGACACTGAAGTCAACACCCGAGCAGTATCTTGAAGATGTTCGTGCCGGTCGAAGAGCCAAGTCGATAACCTATGAACTGGTTCTCAGAGCGGGTGGAGGGTTCTCGAAAGGAGACAGGATAACCTATTACATCTCGGGTTCCGGAGCATCATCCTCGTTTTTCGACAAGGGTCGTCTCGCTTCCGAATGGAACCGCAGCAAACCGGATGAAAACACAGCATTTTACCTGAAACGGCTTGACGAACACTGTCAGAAGTTTCTTCCATTTTTCAAGCCACAGGATTTCAGTACGATTTTCTCCGCAGACACCCTCTTTGCCTTTTCTCCTGAGGGTATCGAAATCATTCGTGAAACCCGGAATATTTCACCGGAAACAGCCGGGAATAATGATATTTTATGAGTATTTTTTTTCATTCATCCAGGAACTATGAATGGATGTAATCTGTATTTCATTATAGTTTTGTGCATTAACTCATAATCTCTACCTCTATCCACCATGGCTGACAATAAAATACTTCCCGTTACCGATGATGTAACCTGGATCGGAATACTTGATCCCGGTCTCATTACCTTCGACATCGTTATGGAGACGAAGTACGGGACAACGTATAACTCTTATTTCGTCAACGCAGATAAAAAAACCGTCATCGAAACATCGAAAGCCAAGTTCTGGCCAACCTATCTTGAAAAGATAAAGCAGGTTACCGATCCGTCTGAAATTGAATACATCATTGTCGATCATACAGAGCCGGACCATTCAGGCAATGTACACAACCTCCTCAGCGTTGCTCCCAATGCAACGGTTGTGGGCAGTGGCAACGCCATAAAATTCCTTCGTGACCAGACCGGCCACGATTTCAGGCATCTTGTCGTCAAGAACGGGGACAGTCTTGATCTGGGAAACAAGACGCTGCATTTCATCGGGGCTCCCAATCTTCACTGGCCGGATACCATCTACACCTGGCTTGAAGAGGACAAGGTACTGTTTACCTGTGATTCCTTCGGTTCACATTTTTCTCATGAGGCGATGTACGATGATCTCGTCGGAGATTTTGACGATGCCTTTACCTATTATTTCGATGCCATTCTCAGACCATTCAGCAAATACATGCTGCAGGCTATCGAAAAAATAAAACCACTCGATATACGGGTCATCTGTCCCGGGCACGGCCCCATTCTCCGTTCCAACTGGAAAAAATACGTTGATCTCTCACACCGGTATGCATCGAATGCCATAGCGCTGCCGAATGAAAAAAACATTCTCATAGCCTATGTGTCCGCCTATGAAAACACAACGCTGCTCGCTCAAAAAATTGCCGAAGGGCTCAGACAGTCATGCGATTTCACCATCGACATCTGTGATATTGAAAATATTCATTTTTCAAAGCTTGAGGACAAGATAGCCCACTGCTCCGGAATTATTGTGGGTTCTCCTACGATCAACCAGAACATCCTCCTGCAGATCTATCAGCTTTTTGCAGCGGTAAACCCGATTCGCGACAAAGGAAAACTTGCCGCGGCTTTCGGTTCCTACGGCTGGAGCGGTGAAGGGGTCAAGATGATCGAAACCAACTTTTCCCTGCTGAAACTTAACGTATTCGACAAGAACGTAAGAATAAAGTTTCAGCCGCACGAACCTGAGTTCGAGGAGTGTATCACATTCGGCAAATCATTCGCTGAAAAGATGATCGACATGTATCAGTTGAGCTGCAATCTCTGATGGTCTGTCACACGCAGCCGCAGTCCGGAACTGCGGCTTGCAGACCTACCGGAAAACAATTTCGCTTACAATTTCACGCCCGAAAGCCTGATTGATCCTGGCGGCAAGTTCCTGTTTCCTGAAATTCAACTCCATTCTCCATACGGAATTTCTTACCCGTATAAAGAGCTGACCGTTTGACAGCCTTTCTACAGCCGTTTCAGAAGCGATGGTTTCACCGACTATCTCACCCCAGAGCTGAAGAGCCCTGTACTGTTCGATCGTTTCATTCATGCCAAGCCTGACACACACATCCTCAACAATTGATGCTATTTTTCTTGGACTTTTTCTTTGCATTGCTTGTGCATGGTTATGTCGTCAATTCAAGGATATCGACAGATGAAACCGCAGTACCGAACCTGTTTTCTGTTGTCGTTATAATGGTCTGTCCAAATGGTTCGAGCATTGAGATCAATGCATCGATACGCTTTGCATCAAGTTCACTGAAAAGATCATCGAACAGACAGATGGGCTGTTCATCGATTTTCTTCCTGAAATAACCATGCAGCGATAATTTCAATGCGATCAGAAAACTCCTTTTCTGACCCTGTGAAGCATATCTTTTCAGATCTTTTCCATTCAGGAAAAACAGGACTTCATCACGGTGCGGACCTGCCAGGGTAAGGCCTCTGGAAATCTCTTCATGGCGCTTCTCCTTGAGCCACTCCCTGAAAGAAACGGCAAGCCGATCTTGAGAAGAACAAGTTTCATCTGCAGGAAACGAACAGCGATATGTCATGAATGGCTCCTCCCCGTATGAAAGCAGACCGTGATACTCCACTATTCCGGGATTCAACTCACGAATGAATCTCATTCTTGCAGCAACAACTGCCGCTGCCTGCTCTACCATCTGTTCAGAAAGAATATCAATCGTTTCGCAATGACGACGATTTTCCTTCATAATGGAAAGAAGCGAATTACGCTGCTGGAGAATTCTCCTGTATTTGAGAAGGGCTGCAAGGTAGACAGGATCCGTCTGACAGATCGCATTATCAAGAAACCGACGTCTTTCTGCTGGTGAACCGCTGACAATCGATATATCTGCAGGTGAAAAGGTAATGCAGGGAATACAGCCGATATGTGTTGAGAAAACCGCTATGCTCTGTTCGTTGACCGTCAGCTCTTTTCCTCTCTGACGATCGTAGATGACCTTTACCTCTGTTATCCGCTTACAGTCACTGCTGAACGTTCCTTTCAAAAGAAAAAAAGACTTGTCCCGACCGAGACACTCGGAATCGTAAGTATTTATAAATCCTTTACTTAATGCGCAATAATGAATTCCTTCGAGAATCGAGGTCTTGCCTGATCCATTCGGGCCATAGAGAAGATTGATGCCTTCATATGGCCCGAATGTCAGGGTGGTATGGTTCCTGAAATGAACAAGCTGTATCTGTTCGAGTTTCAATAACGTGGCTCTCCGCTCAATTATTGATGCGAACAGGCATGACAAGTATGATCAGGTCTTCCTGCTGTTCCTTTGGTGTACCCGGTTTGAAAATGACTGCAGTGGTTGGGCTTTTCAGCTCGATGACGATGTCATTGTCATCGATATGTGCAAGAGCCGCTTCGATGAATTTTGCATTGAAGCCTATCGTTATGGACTCTCCAGTGAACTGACATCCAAGTTCCTCCTGGGCTGATTCACCTTCATTGGTATTTTCTGCCATGATTTTCAGGATCGGACCGTTGATCTCGATCTTGACGTCACCGATACTTGAAAACCTCCCGACTCTTCGAACCGAATCATAAACAACGCTTCTTTCGGCAACCATTTTCTTGTCGTGCTCGACAGGTATGACCGCTTCGTAGTTCGGATATGGCTCGACGATGAGAGCGGCTTCAAGAACCACGTTGTCACAGGTGTAGCATACAGAACGGCGTTCCTCGTCAATTGACATGGTAAGCGTGTCGTTCTGTGCGAGTTTCTGAATGATTGAGAGCACGCGTGCCGGAACCACGATCTTCTGTTTATCTGCAACCTGTGCACTGACAGGTTTACGGTAACGCACAAGTCTGTGACCATCTGTTGCCACGGCGGTGATGCTTGTCTCCTCGATTTCGAAAAGCACACCCATCATGGCCGGCCTCATGCCATCAACACTGCATGCGAAAATGGTCTTCTGAATAAGATCCTGCAATTCTGCTGTTTTCAGCTCGATTGCGATATCGTAGGTTTTTTCATTTTTCTCGGGTTTGCTTTCAAACAGGCAGGGAATTTTATATCTGCCCTTGTCCGTAGCAATGGATACCGTGCCGTGATCACTGATCTCCTGCCTCTGAATGACAAAACCAACAGGAGTGTCATACATGCTTCTGAGAAAATCCTGGAGTGTTTTTGCCTTGATGCCGATATTTCCTGCATCGGATGTTTCAACATCACACTTGGCTGTAATGGAAAGTTCACCGTCGGTTGCAAAAAGGGTAAGGGTGCCGTTTTCAAGGGTCAAATGAACATTGTCGTACCTCGGATCAATGGTTTTGGCGGGAATTGCCTGGGAAACCTTGCTGACGGCATCCTGCATCTGACGTATGGTCGAAGAAAATTGCATCATCGTACTCTTTAACTATTTATAATGTTTTAAGAATTTGTTGTTGCTGTTGTTGCTGTGGAAATCTTGACTACTCCTGTAAAAAATATTATAAACCTTTTTCTTTTAATATTTTATAGGTATCAGAATCGTTTCGGGCATTGTTGGCAGACGGTTCATTTCCCGGGGATAATATTGTTGAATGAATGTTGAAGGCGTTACCCGTGCTTCCCGTCATGTTGATACCGCCGGAGTTACCAAGGCCCGATCAACACCCTTTCAACAGGTTATGCACACATGAACCGCTACATGGAAAGAATTTCGATTCTCTTTTTAATTTCCTCAATTTTTTTTCTTTCCTCGCTGACGCCCACCGCGCGCTTTTCTATGGTGTTCAGCGCATGAATAACCGTCGAGTGATCACGACCTCCAAAATGAAGGCCGATGGTTTTAAGTGATGAGTCTGTCAGCAGCTTCGCAAGGTACATGGCCATCTGTCTTCCTGAAGCGATCTCTTTCTTTTTTGATTTTCCCTTCAGGTCGTTCGGCGTGATGCTGTAAAACGCGCAGACAGCTTTCTCGATCGTATCGAGGGTCAACTGTTTTGTCGTATGCCTGATGATATCTTTCAGGGTGGATTTGGTGAACTGAAGATCGATTTCCTGGTTGTCGAGTGACTGGGCCGCAAGCAGTTTGACGATACAACCCTCAAGCTCCCGAACGTTTTCGGTGACATTGGTGGCGATGAACTCGATAACCGTATCGTCGAGATTGACTCCGCTCTGGTGCAGTTTGCTGAGAATGATGGCTTTTCTCGTTTCATAATCAGGTGGCTGAATGTCTGCAGAGAGCCCCCAGTTAAAACGTGATATAAGACGGTCTTCAATACCCTTGATCTCTTTGATCGGGCGGTCGGCCGAGAGAATAATCTGCTTGTTGGCCTGATGAAGGGTGTTGAAAATGTGAAAGATCTCTTCCTGTGTCTTCTCCTTGCCGGCAAAGAACTGGATATCGTCGATGATCAGAACATCGATGGTGCGGTAAAACGAGGAGAACTCCTGTATTTTTCCGTTCTGAATGGCATTGACGAAATCAATGGCGAATTTTTCGCTTGATACGTACAGCACCTTTTCAGAAAGGCAGTTAGCCCGGACGGTGTTTCCTATTGCCTGGATCATATGCGTTTTTCCGAGTCCGACTCCCCCGTAAATCACCAGAGGATTGAAAGCATTCTGACCAGGGTTCTGGGCCACTGATTTCGAGGCTGCAAAAGCCAGTGAGTTGCAATCGCCCCTGATAAGGGTTTCGAAGGTATACTTCGTATTCAGATGTGTTTCAAAACGCATAAGATTGCGTTCGAAATCAATCCGGCTGGTTCCCCCTGCAAGGGAGTGCGCCGTTTTTTCAGGCAGGCATTCGGCTGATATGGTGTTTTGATGCGGCAGCTCAATGGTAACCGGTTGTCCCTGGGATTTATCCATGACAATCGAGTACATCAGTTTCGCTTCGGGACCGATGACCTCCTTGAGCGTCTGCTTCAGATAGGAAGAGTAATTTTCCTCTATCCATTCATAGAAGAACTGGCTCGGAACCTCTATGGTAAGTTCGTTTCCGGAAAAATGGACCGGCTTGATCGGAAGAAACCATGTCTTGAATGCCAGCGGATTGATCTTTTCCTTTATGGTCTCCAGGCATGATGACCATACCTGATGCTCCAGGAAGGCGCTTTTCGGGAGTTTTTGGAGCATGGCTCCAGCGCGCGCGTTTGAAGTTGTTTCAGGCATACCGAGAAAAATTTGTAAGGGGGGCCGAGGCAGAAAAATAAAAGCATCAACATCGGATGTTCACAAGTTACTGTTTTCGGTGGATAAAAAACAATTCGGTGAACGAAAAAATATGCGCCGGCTCTCCATGGGGAGAAAGTGCTTGTCAACAGTCTATCTTTTTTTAAATACGTATGTTACCGCCCCTTCCCGTTTTTTGTCCACACTCCCGGGTGCGTGTGGGGCTATGCCTGTTGCGGGTTTTTGGGGGGATGAAAAAAGTTATCAACATTTTATCCACACCGTGAATAACGTGTTGTGTCAATTGCGGTCGAGAGTTGTTTCAGGGAGGACTCCGTGCGGCGAACTGTCATGTCTGTATTTGTTTATAAAGGTAATATATGCTACATTACAAGCCCAGAATTTTTCGTTTACCTTATACAAAACGTCCGGAGTAACGAGCGATGAAAAGAACTTTTCAGCCAAGCAATAGAAAGAGAAGGAACAAGCACGGGTTCAGGCAGAGAATGGCAACAAAAAACGGCCGCAAGGTTCTTGCTTCAAGAAGGGCGAAGGGCCGCCACCGTCTTACCGTCAGCAGTGAAATGGGCACAGCCGTGAAATAATTTCACGGTGCGGTTCCCTGTGGAGGTTACCGCTTTTCCCAACGCCGCTCCTATACGTCCTGACCATTGTGCATGTCAATTCACTGCGTAAGCATGAAATACTGAGAAAAAAACAGTTGATAGCCGAGCTTTTCAGGAGCAGGAAAAAACTGAAAGGGGAGCATGTCAGGGTTGTTTTCTCATATCTCGAGACCGGCGGTACGGACCGGATTGGCTTTGCTGCTGTGCTGTTTGCCGTGAGCCGGAAAACCGTTCCGGATGCAGTCAGGCGGAACAGGATCAGGCGGTTGATGAAAGAGGCATACCGCCTGGAGAAGGGTGTGCTGCCTGAAACATGCGAGCGGTTTTCCAGTGAAAACGGCAGAAAACAACTCTGTCTTGCATTCATTTATACCGGATCAGGCCAGCGGGTTCCGGAGCTTGCGGTTTTCCGGCGGGAAATCAGCCGATTATTGTGTACTATCAGAAGCGGTCGCGTCTAGCCCGCAGGCTTGTTTGCAGTTTTTGAGGGTTTTCGCTGTTATGGTCATGGAGATGCAACAATGGAGAGCAGGTCACTGAAGATGATTGTCAATCAGGTGCCGATAGCACTGATCAGGTTTTACCGCGCCTTTCTGTCGCCCCTCCTCGGCCCTTCCTGCAGATATTACCCAACCTGTTCGCAGTATGCGCTTGAAGCTTATCGTGAGCACAATTTCTTCTATGCATCCTGGCTGACGCTATGGCGTGTACTTCGCTGCAACCCTTTTTCAAAAGGCGGTTATGATCCGGTGCCGTTACCATCGGGAAAAACACGTGACAACTTAAAAGAAGGCGATAATGGATAGAAATTCAGTGACCGGTCTTGCGCTGATTGCTTTGATCATGATTGTCTGGCTGCAGTTCATGTCGCCGGAAAAAAAGGCCGCCCAGTCCGATAATGGAGCGAAAACAGCTAAGACCGAACAGGTCGCGGCGTCGGGTGTTCGTGCTCCCGCTGTTGTTCCGGCGGATGCGTTCGGCGTTTTCGCGGAAGCCTCGAACGGCAGGGAAGAGCTGGTGACGGTCGAGAACGATCTCATGAAAATGACGCTTTCCTCGAAAGGTGCCACGATCAGGTCGGTGGTGCTGAAAAAACATCTTGACGGAAAGCTTCAGCCTTTTGACCTGGTTGACAGAAATGGCAAAGGTGCGCTCTCGATGCTTTTTCTCAGCAATGACGGCAAGAAAATCGATACAAGGGATCTCTATTTCCAGCCTCTGCCGAGGGACAGGAGTACAGCGCTGAGTGGCAAGGAGACGGTGGTGGTGCGTTACCGGCTCGATATCAGGCCGGGACAGGCCATCGATATAGCCTACCGGATTTCCGGTAACAGCTACAAGATCGATTATGATGTCAAGCTTACCGGTTTCAACAACGCGCTTGCAGGGAACGAGTATCAGCTTCAGTGGGATGGCGGGTTGACCTACACCGAAAAAAACCGTGAAGACGAGTCCCATAATGCACTTGCCAGCGCCTATCTCGGCGGTAGCCTCGTGAAGATCGACGCGTCGAAGGATAACCAGACCTACCGGGAAGAGCAGTCGGGAGAAGCGGGATGGGTTGCGGTTCGCAACAAGTATTTCACCGCGGCGCTGATTCCCGGAAGCAGGACCGATGGAATCTACCTTGAAGGCAAACGCATGCCGGGACACTTCGAGGAGTACCTCGCGTCCCTGAAGATGGCCGTTTCCTCAACCGGAGCAGTGACCGAGAACCACTACCGGCTCTACATCGGTCCGCTTGACTACAATACCGTCAAAACGCTTGACGCAGGCCTTGAAAAGATCATGGACTTCGGCTGGGACTGGCTCACCAGGCCTGTTGCCGAGTTCGTCATTCTTCCTGTTTTTACCTGGATGAACGGATTTGTCAGCAATTACGGGATCATCATCATCATATTCGCCCTGCTCATCAAACTGGTGACCTATCCGCTTTCAATGGCCTCTACGAAGTCGATGAAGAAAATGGCCGCCCTTCAGCCGATGCTGAAGGATCTGCAGGAAAAATACAAGGACAACCCTGCCAAGCTGCAGAGTGAACTCGGGCGTATCTACAAGGAAGCCGGAGTCAATCCTCTTGGCGGGTGCCTTCCCGTGGTGCTTCAGATGCCGTTGCTTTTCGCGATGTTCTATGTGTTCCGCTCATCTATCCAGCTTCGCCATCACGGATTTCTCTGGGCAAAGGATCTTTCGGTTCCTGATTCAATTCTTGACTTCGGGTTCAGTATTCCGGTGTACGGCGATCACATAGCGGTATTTCCAATCCTGATGGCGGTGACGGTTTTTGTGCAGCAGAAGATCACTCCGACTGCCCAGAGCAGCGAACAGATGAAGGTCATGCTGTATGTTTTTCCGGCCATGATGCTGCTGTTTTTCAACAACCTTCCTGCCGGTCTTGGCCTGTATTACCTGATGTTCAACATTTTCAGTGTCGCTCAGCAGTTTTATATCAATGCCTCGACATCGTCGGATGACGTGCCTCAGGCAGCGATTGCCGCAGCTGCGGCGGCAACGGCTCCGAAAAAGAAGAAAGGGAGTTCCAGAAGGTAGGCTGATATGGAGATGGCCGGGGAGATTGACGCCTGGGTTTTCCGGTGGATAAACCTGCAGCTGGTACATCCCGCATGTGATGATCTCATGGTGTTTCTCACCACGTTCAAGCTTTCATCACACATCTTTCTGCTTGCCGGAGTGTTCGTTCTCGTCAGAAAAGGGCGAAGCGGCATGGCCATTCTGGCAATCGCGCTTCTTTCGGTGGGAATTTCCGACTTTATCGCTTCAGGCATTTTGAAGCCGTTTGTGCAGCGTATCCGTCCCTGTTTCGCACTTGATTCCTGTCGTCTTCTGATCAATCAGTCCCACTCCTATTCGTTCGCATCGTCGCATGCGGCAAACTCGGCCGCTGCAGCTTCCGTGATATGGATATTTTTTCATCGCGGCTCTCCGGTCGAACGGTTCTTTGTTGTACTCATGGCGTTCTACGCCCTTCTTGTAGGCTATTCGAGAATATATGTGGGAGTGCATTATCCCGGCGATGTGCTTGCCGGTGTCCTGATCGGCTGTGCAAGTGCGGCGGCTGTTTATGCCGTCAGTTCATGGTTTTTCAAGAATCTGCTTCAGCCGCACCTGCTCGGCAGGAGGAGTTCGCAATCATGAAAGGAGCTTATTGGGGGATCGATCTCGGCGGTACCAAGATAGAAGGGGTGATCCTCGACGAGACCGCCCGGCCTTTGTTGAGGCATCGCATCGCTACCGGTCAGGAGCATGGTTACGAGCATGTCCTCATGCAGATAACGGGACTGGTGGAGACGATGGCCGGGAAATCAGGGCTTGACCGGCCGAGGACGATCGGTATCGGCACGCCAGGTCGCGCTGACGGCAGGGACGGTGTTGTCAGCAACTCGAACACCCTCTGCCTGAACGGAATGCCGCTGAAGCGGGATCTGCAGGAATCGCTGCGTATGGAGGTGCTGATCGAGAACGACGCCAACTGCTTCGTGCTTGCCGAATCGATGCTGGGTGCAGGACGTGACGAGATGGCGATGGCAGGCAGAACGGCTTTCGGTATCATCATGGGGACCGGTGTAGGCGGCGGCATTGTCTGTGACGGCCGCCTGCACGGAGGTGCACATGGCATTGCCGGAGAATGGGGGCACAATCCGCTTCCGGGAGAGAGCTCCGCATGCTACTGCGGCCGCAGGGGCTGTGCCGAGACGGTCATTTCCGGCCCCGCTCTCGAAAGCTACTATGCCGCCCTCAGCGGCCGGAGGGCCTCGCTGCAGGAGATCACTGCCTTGAGCGGCACGGATGCCTCAGCGAGGAAAACGATCGACCGGCTCGTCTTGAACTTCGGCGTGGCGCTTGGGGCGGTGATCAATATACTCGACCCCGACCTGGTGATCATCGGCGGAGGATTGGGCAACATTCGCCATCTCTATACACCGGAGGCTCGTCAGGCTGTTGCCTCCAACGTTTTCAACCATTCTTTCAACATTCCCCTGCTGCCGCCTCTGCTTGGTGACAGTGCGGGAGTGTTCGGTGCCGCGCTGCTTGCCGGACCACCGCTGCAAGAACGTTAACCCATGCATCGCGATTCCCTTGGGGTATCGGCTGTTGCATACTTCATTGGAACAACAGGATATGCTGTACAGAAAAGGCGATATCATCCAGCTGACCATCATCGATCCTGCGGAGAAGGATCAGTGCTTCGGTCGAACAGCCGATGGGATGGGCGTGATGGTTTCCGGTATGCTTGCTCCCGGCGACATGGTGTCTGCAAGGGTATGCAGAGTCAAACCGCGCTATCTGGAAGCGCGATGCATTGATGTGCTCGAACATTCGCCGGATCGCGTCGAACCGGTCTGCTCCGTCTTCGGTACCTGCGGCGGATGCAAATGGATGCAAGTCGGTTACGAGGCACAGCTGCGCTACAAGCTGAAGAAGGTGGTGGATTCTCTGGTGCATATCGGCGGCTTCGAGAGTCCCTTTGTCAAACCCGTACTGGCCGCTCCGGAGCCTTTCCACTACCGCAACAAGGTGGAGTTCTCCTGTTCAGCCATGCGTTATCTCCTTCAGGAGGAGATCGACAGCAACGTGCTCACCAAACCGAAACACTTCGCTCTTGGGTTCCATGCTCCCGGCAATTTTGAAAAGGTGCTCGATCTTGATACCTGCTATCTGGCCAAGGCGTGCATGAACAGGGTGCTGCAACTGGTGCGCGTTTTCTCCCTCGAACGCGGCCTTGCTCCATATGATGCCAGGGAGCACGAAGGGTATCTGCGCAACCTCATGCTTCGATACAGCGAGCGCTACGATCAGCTCATGGTCAACATCGTCACCTCCTGGTATGACAAGGAGGTGATGCTTGCGCTGAAGGAGCGTCTTGAGGAGGCCATGCCGGAGCAGGTGATGACTATCGTCAACAACGTCACCACCCGCAGGAATACCGTTGCCACAGGCGAGCAGGAGTATGTGATCAGCGGCGGAGGTTTCGTCACCGAACGGCTCGGCGACCTCGACTTCCGGATTTCGGCCAACTCCTTCTTTCAGACCAATACCCGCCAGGCCGAAACCCTCTACAGCCAGATCATCGCCGTTGGCGGCATTACGCCGGACGACACGGTCTACGACCTCTATTGCGGTACCGGCACCATAACCCTGTGTCTCGCCCGACACTGCAGGCAGGCTATCGGCATCGAGGTTGTCGAAAGCGCCGTCAGGGATGCCGAGATGAACGCCGGTCTCAACGGTCTCGACAACGCGGTCTTTTTCCAGGCCGATCTCAAGAACATTCACGCCATGCAGGAAGCGCTCGAGCCTTACGCCAGACCCCGCATCATCGTCACCGATCCCCCGAGGGCCGGCATGCACCCGAAGGCGCTCGACACCATGCTCAAACTCCATCCCGAGCGCATCGTCTACGTCAGCTGCAACCCCGCCAACCTCGCCCGCGACGGCATGGAGATCCATTCAAGGGGTTACCGCATGACCTCGGTCCAGCCGGTTGACATGTTTCCACAGACCAATCATATCGAGACGGTGGCCTGCTTCGAGCGGGTGGAGTGAGTCGTTCGGGCAACGAAAACGGTCAATAACCGCTACCCGTTTTCAGAGCTCTCGCCCGATATCTCTTCGAAATCCGCATCGACGACACGGGGAAGGTTTTCTTCAGCGGCTTTGGTCACGCTTTTTTCCCATTCGAGGAAAGCGTTGAGGTCGTGGTTGATCGATGCGAGTACTGCAGTAAGCACAGCGGCGTCGTCGAAAAAGCCTACCAGAGGGAGAAAGTCGGTGATCGCATCGAAGGGGTTGACGAAGTAGATGAGTGCGGCTACGGCAAGCACCACGGTCTGCCAGGGAACGATCCGGTACTGGCGGTTGATATAAGCGCGCACAAGCCGGATGATCGCCCGGAACCTGTCGGTGAGATCATGGAACGGGGAAGAGTCCCCGGTACTGCCGATCATATGCAGGGCGGTGTCGATGACATTCCTGATCTTGTCAGGGTCACGAATGGTCTCTTCAGCTGCTTTTCGGGCGCGTGTGAATCCCCGGTATTCTTTTTTCTGTTTCATCTCAGAAACGTATGTGTTCATCTGGAGAACCCTGAGGCGGAATCATTGTTTCCCTCCGGCTTGCAGGAGCTTCCGCTTCTCCTCTTCGGTCAGCGACTCGTAACCATGCAGGGATATCTTGTCGAGAATGGCGTCGATCTCTGCATCTGAAGCGGGCGGGATATCATTTCCTGCAATACGACGGATTGGTGCCCGGTCGGAGTGTTTGCCTGAGGCACGAGTCCTGTGGCGCCATTTCGGAAGCGACCAGCCCTGTCTTCTGATGGTGATGTACAGAAATCCCACCAGCATGCCGCCAAGATGGGCAAAGTGGGCGATGTTGCTGCCGCTTCCCATCGTCCGGCTGCCGAGTCCTGAGAGAAATTCGATTGTGGCGTATCCGGCGACAAAGTACTTTGCCTTGATCGGGAAAAGAAAATACAGAAAGATGTACCGGTCGGGGAACATCATGCCGAAAGCAAGCAGCACCCCGTAGATCGCCCCCGATGCCCCTACGGTCGGGTAGGGATCCCCTATCGTGGTGGCCAGGTTGATGAGTGCTGCACCGGTGCCGCAGAAGAAATAATAGATGTTGAACTGTCGCGTTCCCCAGTAGTTTTCCAGTTCGGTGCCGAAAATCCAGAGAGCGAACATATTGAAGAAGAGATGGCCGAAGCTGCCGTGCAGGAACATGTAGGTGAAAGGCTGCCAAACCTGGAACGAGAGGCCGTCCTGATTGTGCGAAGCGACCGGCCAGAGGGCGCCGGCTGCCGTGAAGAGCCCTCCGATAGGAGAGCTCTGCAGCAGAAAAACCGCGACATTGGCCAGAATGATGGTTTTTATGGCAGGGGGCATCACCTGGAATCCCCCGGGACTGTAGGGCTGGTTATAATAACTCATGGTTCAGGATTCGGCTGCCTTCTGTGGCGCGCGGTGCATTCGGTCATTTTTTACGGTCATCGTGATGTAATGGGTGCAGGCGATTAATCGTTCAGTGCGACTATGCCCGGGAGAGCCTTGCCCTCGAGAAACTCCAGGCTTGCTCCGCCCCCGGTCGATATATGGGTCATTTTCCCGGCAAGCCCGGCCTTTGCGACGGCAGCCGCGGAATCGCCGCCACCGATAATGGTTGTTGCACCGGTGGCGGTTGCCTCGGACAGGGCATCAGCAATTGCAAACGTTCCTTCTGCAAACCGGTCGATCTCGAAGACCCCCATCGGACCGTTCCACAGCACCGTGCGGGCCCCGGTGATTTCCTTGCGGTAGAGTTCCCGTGTTGCCGGGCCGATATCGACACCGATCATCCCTTCGGGGATGGCGTCAACGGAAACCGTATGGCTTTCCGCTCTGTCAGAAATCTCTCCTGCCACCACGACGTCGACGGGAAGCAGCAGCCTGATGTTTTTTTGTGCAGCCTGCTCGATCAGACTGACGGCAAGCTCAAGCTTGTTGTCTTCTACCAGCGAGTTGCCGGTCGCGAGCCCCTGTGCCCTGAAAAAGGTGAAAATCATGGCGCCTCCGACCAGTACGGTGTCTACCTTGTTGAAAAGGTTTTCGAGAACGTCGATTTTCCCTGAAATTTTGGAGCCGCCGAGGATTGCCACAAAGGGTCTTTCGGGTTCCTGAAGGGCCTTGCCGAGATATTTCAGTTCCTTTTCGATGAGGTAACCGGCAACGGCGGTAGGAACGTACCGGGTAATGCCTTCGGTTGATGCATGCGCACGGTGCGCGGTTCCGAATGCATCATTTACATAGATTTCTCCGAGCGAAGCGAGTTCACGGGCAAAATCCGGATCATTGGCCTCTTCCTCGGGATGGAAACGCAGATTTTCAAGCATGATCACTTCTCCGTCCTGCAGGGCGAGCACCTGCTGCATGACTTCCGTGCCGATGCAGTCATCAGCCATGGTAACGGGGCAGTCGAGAAGGCGGGAGAGTCTTTCGGCGGCAGGAGCAAGGGAAAAATCAGGGTTTCTTTTTCCTTTGGGCCTTCCGAGATGCGACATGAGAATCAGTCGTCCGCCGCTTTCAAGAATTTTTTTTATCGAAGGGAGTGCTTCAACGATTCTTTTGTCGTCGGTAATATTCTTGCTTTCGTCGAGAGGGACGTTGAAATCGACACGCATCAATACCCGTTTACCTTGAAGGGCTATGTCAGACAAGGTCTTTTTCTGCATTGTGTTTGATGGTTGGTTATGGAATGGACTATGCTCTCAGAATACAATATAATTTATTTCTTTCCTGCAACAGGATCGATGCTGCTTTGCGGTACACGGGTTCCGTTCATGAGGGCGGCCCGGTATTTTCTGATGTTATCCTCGTGGCCCGAAAGCGTCTCTGAAAAATTGTGTCCCCCCTTTCCCGTCGCCACGAAGTAGAGATAACCGGTATCGGCAGGATTGAGCACCGCGAGTATCGAGGCTGCGCCTGGATTGCAGATAGGTCCGGGAGGCAGTCCTGCATACCGGTACGTGTTGTAGGGTGAATCGACGGCCAGATCCCTGTAGTAAAGCCGGCGAGCATCTTCCTGAAGCGCATACTGGACCGTCGGGTCGGCCTGGAGCCGCATTTTCTTTTTCAGGCGGTTCAGGTAGACGCTTGCCACAATGGGCTTTTCCTCATCGAGAGGTGTTTCCGCCTCGACGATAGAGGCCAGCGTCAGAAGGGATGTTTCGGTCAGTCCTCTCGACAGGGCCAGGGCTTTCAGATCGGGAGAGTAGAACGCCCTGAACTGCCTCACCAGAAATCCTGCGGCTTCTTCAGGGGTATCGGCCCAGGCGAAATGGTAGGTGCCGGGAAACAGATACCCTTCCGCACTGCCGGTTTTTATTCCGTAGCGGTCAAGAAAGGCGCGTTTTTTTACTGCTTGCATGAATGCCGATGAATCCATATCGAGCTTTCTGGAGAGCAGTAGCGCAACTTCCCGTTGCTCAAGGCCTTCCGGTATGGTGACCCTGACTTCATCCTGCGGATGCGTACGCAGGTAGTACAGCAGATGGGCATTCGACATGCCCGGAGGCAGGGCGTACCTTCCGGGCCTGATGTTGTGAAAGCCCGGAATCAGCCTTCCTGTCACGATGGTCTGCCAGCGGTTTTTTATAGCGCCGCTATGCTCCATTTCGGCAGTTATCGCCATAAACCCCATTCCCCTGTGAACGGTAATGCGGGTGACCTTCTGTGCGGTATTGAGCCCTGGAATGAAGAGCATGCCCCCCAGAGCTGCGGCAAAGATCATCAGGATGGCAGAAAGGGGCCTCTGAAGAAAGGATTTTATTGGCACCATGGGATCTTAGCCAGGTTTCAGCGTCCGGCGCTCTGCCGGCTGTTGGTCTGTTCATGCTGGAACAGTCGGGATTCCTCAATGATGCATCGGTAAATTTTTTCCAGCGCGTTGACTTTCTGTATCGAGTCAGCCTGGCTGATGACATTGCTGAGCACCTCTTTTTCCCGTTCCGGCTGCAGGACCTGTTCTCCTATTCTGGTTTTCAGAATACTGATATTTCTGGCGCACTGAAGCCTTTCGCACAGGAGCGAGGCGAGCTGGCGGTCGATTTCGTCAATTTTTTTTCTCCATTCTTCAAGTTCCCGCCAATGGTCGGTATTGCTGAGCGTGCTTTCGGACATTATGATTCGATGTACGGTTTGGGTGTAGGCAAGGCTTCATCGCGGCGCCCCTCTCCAGAGCCGGGTTCAGGGATTGCCTTTTTCAAAAAGGCGTTTCCACTCTGCAACTTCACGGCTGTCGAGTAATCCGCCGTTGAATTTTCTGCTGTCGTGCGGACAACGGCCACTGTCCGGACTGCTGCCGCCGGTGTCAAGCATCGCAATGAACTCCTCTGAAGCAAGACACTTCGCTCCGTATGCCTTTCCATACAGGCACACCTCCCGGTCCGAACTTACAATAGTAACCATTTTTCTGTTTGTGTTCAACGATTTTACGTAATCGATAATCCAGGCATCGGCGCTTTTCGACGATGCCGTATATACGGTAAGGATTGTCGAGCAGGAAGAGGATTCCCGGACGCCTCCCCCGTCGTAGACGATCGTTACCATGCACTTCCTTCGTTTCTGAAAGCGTACAAGCAACGATTCCGTCTTGCACCGGTATGGCTCGATGTTTTTTTTGTCTCCCTGCGCAAAGAGTTTGTGCAGGAGATTGTAGCCGTCGATCACTATTTCCCCGCTTATCATGGCCGAGGCGAGCCGAAATGCACCGATGCCCCTGTTTCCGCCGTGCAGTGTAAAAGAGATAGATATTTTTTTAGTTCAACCTTTTTCATACATTTTTATGTGGTGGAAAGTGGTAAAAAATGGGAGCGTTTTCTCCCTCAGAAGCGATTTTATCCGTTTCACCGTTTCCCGGGTCGATCGTACCGGTTTCAGACATCCGCATAACCGTTTCCGTGGATATCCGCCCATGGCTGGATTTATCGGCAAGGAGCTGCATGCTCTTGACGACAAGGGTCGTTTGATGATTCCTGTCCGGTTCCGGAGAGATCTTTTTTCCGGCAATTCGGCTTCGGCAATATACCTCTATCTCATGAAAGCGCCAGATGGCTCTCTCGAACTCTACGAGCCGGAGGTCTGGCAGCACATGAAGGAGGCTCTTGCCGGACTTTCTGATTTCAATCCTGACGAACGGCTGCTGAAGACCCTGATCTACGAAAGTCTCGATATCGTTGCCGTTGACCGCCAGGGAAGAATTTCCCTTTCAAGGGAGTTTCTTGAGCATGCCGGTATCACCAAGGATGTTGTCATTATCGGCGCGGACTCGAAAATGGTTATCTGGGAACCCGGACGGCTTGCGTTGTTGCTCCGTGAACATGCGGCGGGTTTTTCCTCGCTTGCCGGGAAATATTTTTGAGGACCATGATTACGAATCGTTATCATGAGCCGGTGCTTGTCGCCGAGACGATCGAACTGCTCGTCCGGATGCCGGGAGTGTATGTCGATGGCACCCTGGGAGGGGGCGGGCATTCCCTGGCCATGCTCCGGGAGCTTCGGCGGAAAGGGTTTTCCGATGAGTCGCTGCTCATCGGCATTGACCGGGATGACAATGCGCTCCGCGAGGCCCGCCGGAAGCTTTCGTCTTCCGGCGGGAACGCCGTCCTTGTGAAAGGGAATTTCAGCGACATCTCCCGTCTTGTTCGAAGGGTGTGCAATGAAAAGGGCTTAGCAGCATCGGCAGCAGGAATTCTGCTGGATCTCGGGGTTTCCTCCGCACAGATTGATACTCCCGAAAGAGGATTCAGTTATCTGAGGGAAGGGCCTCTCGATATGCGGATGGATGCGGATTCTGAGCCAAGCGCGGCTGATCTTCTCAATACCATGAGCGAAAGCGAGCTCTCCACCCTGTTTTTCCGTTATGGCGAGGAACCCAGAAGCAGGGGTATTGCACGAGATATTGTTGCTTACCGTGCGCACCATGGAGCGGTTGCAAGGACGGAGGAACTGGCGGCAATTATCCGGAAAAGGGAGTTCCGGCCGGACCGGGCGATCAAGACCCTTTCCAGGGTTTTTCAGGCGCTGAGAATCGCGGTGAACCATGAGCTTGAAGCCCTTGAGCAGGCGCTTGAAGAGAGTGCATCCCTGCTTTGCTCTCATGGCAGGCTTGCGGTCATCAGTTATCATTCGCTCGAGGACAGGATGGTAAAGTCCTTTTTTGCGGACAGGTCGCACAGCGACTGGGGGCCAAAAGGGGTCGGGCTCAGAGAACCTTTGAAAAAAGCCGCATTCGACGTTGTAACCAGAAAATCCGTTGTCGCGGGGCAACAGGAGCTATTATTGAACCCGAGAGCGAGAAGCGCCAGGCTTCGTGTTCTTGAAAAACAAGCGGAAGGAGATTGCGGTGATCCAAAATAATACCGAACGGTTACTTTTCTCCCTGCCTCTCAGGGTTTTCGAGGCGATGCACAGCCGGGATGCACGCTTTTCGGGACATGAGCACGATTATGATGCCGCAGGACAGGGGGCCTGTTCACGAAACGGAGCCTCAACGCTTGAGGGGGGAGAGGCTCAGTTCCCCCTGGATTCGGGCGGCGGGAGTTTCCGGGATCTGTTCACCAGGGCTTTTGATTTCAGGCTTTCGGATATCCTTCGTTTAAGGACTTTTTTGTACCTTCTGCCGGTCACTGCTATTCTGCTTTTCCAGACCTATAATATTATAGCGATAAAAAAACTTGCCCTCGAAAACGAAATGCTCAGGGAGCGGATCGCCATGAGCTCGAGTGTTATCACCGCACAGGAACTGAAAGTGAACGAGTTGCTGGGCATTCATAATATTGCCTTGCATGCCGAACGTCTCGGCCTTCATGCGTCGAGCGTGCCGGCGATCGAAATCGTGCCGTAACTGAAAGATTATTCCTTGATCAATGGTGTGCAATGAATGAGCGTGGCATTCCGGAAAAACCTTCTGATTCCGAGTTCGGAAAACGCCTCGGTGTGGTCGTGCTTTTCTTTATTGTTTTTCTTGCGGGTATTGTGGCCATGCTGTTGAACATCCAGATCGTCAATGTCAGGAAATACAAGGAGAAAGCTGAAAAGCAGTATGTAAGGCTGGTGACGGAAAAAGCACAGCGGGGGGTAATTCTTGACCGGCACGGCAGGATGCTTGCCGAAACCGTCGAGACCATCTCGTTCTATGCCGATCCGGAAATAGTCCGCAATACCCCGCTTTTTGACAAGAAGGGGAAGCCTGTCGTTGACCGGAAGAGCGGGAAGCAGAAGACAATAGACAACTCCCGTGAAGTTGCAGGGCTTTTTGCCGATTATCTCGGAAAAAACCGTCGCGACATTCTCAGGAAACTCAGGAGAGAGAAGCGGCTTGCCGTTCTGGCTCGCAAGGTGTCTGCCGTGCAGGCGCTGCCTCTCATGCAGAAGAAAATTCCCGGGGTCTGGTTCGATCGGGAGCAGCAGCGTTATTATCTCAATGTTGCCGCTCAGGTTGTCGGAGTCACCGACAGCAAGAACAGCGGCATCAGCGGCCTGGAACTGCAGTTTGACCGTGACCTGAAAGGCCGTGACGGCTCGCGGGTATTCCAGCGTTCGGCGACGGGCAAGCGGTATCCTGCACCGGATGCCCAGCAGCAGGACCCTGTCAAGGGGCATACGGTGCAACTGACGCTTGACGCCGATATCCAGAGTATCGTCGAGGATGAGCTTGCGGCGGCCGTCGGAGCCTTCCAGGCAAATGCGGCTACGGGCATCGTCATGGATGTGCGTACCGGTGAGGTTCTGGCCATGGCCAACAACCCGACCTTCGATTTGAACCGCAGGATCACATGGACACCGGAGAAATCACGAAACCGCTCGGTAACGGACAGCTTCGAGCCCGGCTCTACCTTCAAGATCGTCATGGCCGCCACGGCGACGGAAGTGCTGAAAAGAAAGGCCGAAGACCGGGTATTCGCCAATAACGGAGTGTTGCCGCTATACGGGCTCAGAATACGGGATCATGAGGCGTATGGCGATCTGTCGTTCCGACAGGCGATCATGCATTCAAGCAATGTCGTGGCAGCAAAAACCGCCATGCAGACAGGACGTGAGAAGTTTTACGAATACACGAAAAATTTCGGATTCGGTTCAAAAACCGGCATCGGGTTGCTCGGCGAGTCACAGGGCCGGGTCAGGCCGCTGAAAAAATGGGATCGGACCACGCTTCCCTGGATGGGTTATGGATACCAGGTCATGGTTACTCCCCTGCAAATACTGCAGGCCTATGCGGCAGTTGCCAACGACGGCACTCTCATGCGCCCCTATCTTGTCAGGCGGGTTGTTGATGCAGAGGGAAAAACGGTAAAGGAGAATCAGCCGATGGAAGTGAGACAGGTGGTTTCCCGTGAAACAGCGAAGTATCTTGGCAAAGAGTATTTCAGGGCGGTTGTTGACAGCGGTACGGCTAAAAGTGCCTCGATTCCGGGGATAAGCGTGGCAGGAAAGACCGGCACGGCACGAAGGGCTTCGGGGGGCTCTTATGCCAATCCGGTCTATGTATCCTCTTTTGTCGGGTACTTTCCTGTCGAATCTCCCCGCTATGCGCTTATCGTGCTTGTCGAGGAGCCGCGTACGGCTTATTATGCAGCAACGGTTGCAGCACCTGTTTTTTCGAAAATCTCGTCGAGAATTCTTGCCTGCTCCGAGGAGTTGCAGAAAAATCTTGCGTTCAGGTCTCCGGAGCAGGGCCGGCTTGATTCAACCCTGACCGTGTCGGTTCCGGAGCTGAGGGGGCTCGGGGTACGTGATGCCGAGCGTCTGCTGAAATGGCTTGGCCTTGAGATGGATTCAAATGGCGTTTTTGACGGGGTTGTGAGCGCACAACACATTCTGCCTGGATCGAAAGTTGAAAAATCAAGGGTTATCAGAGTGAAACTCTCTTCCACTGGCCGGAAACGCGCACTGTTATGATACCGGGTTTACATGCATCCATGCCGGAAGCACCCGTTCTTCTTGCAGATATTCTTCGTGAGGTCGGTTTCCTGGAGCTATCCGGCAATCGTGATCGAAATGTCGCTGCAGTATCGCTGACAGCCGATTCCCGGAGTGTTGTGCCGGGATCGCTGTTTGTTGCCGTGCGGGGTTATGCAACCGACGGGCACCATTATATCGGGACGGCGGTTCGAAACGGAGCCGGAGCGGTCATTTGCGAAACATTGCCGGTTCATGCCGATCCGGAAGTGCTGTTCATCAGGGTTGCCGATTCGAGGAGGGCTCTTGCTGAAGCCGCACGTGCATTCTACGCTCACGCATCCGACAGGCTCATGCTGATCGGAGTGACCGGCACGAACGGAAAGACCACAACGGCTCGCCTGATTACCGGAATGCTCGATTCCTGCGGGATCAAGACCGGCTATATCGGCACCGGACTCTGCAGGACAGGCGAAACCGACATCCCGCTCGAACGCACCACCCCTGAGGCCCATGAACTGCAGCGGCTTTTTTCCATCATGCTGGCTGCTGGCTGCCGGGCAGCGGTCATGGAGGTTTCTTCCCATGCGCTTGTGCTCCAGAGGACTCACGGGCTCAGGTTCCGTGGAGCTGTTTTCACCAATCTGAGCAGCGAGCATCTGGATTTTCATCGTACCATGGAGGAGTATGCTGCGGCCAAACAACTGCTGTTTGCCCAGCTTGACGAGAATGGGTTTGCGGTATTCAACAGTGATGACCCCCATGCATCGCTGATGGCCGCAACAGTGCCGGAGAGCAGGCGGTTCTGCTGTACCCTCCAGCCGGAGGCAGCAAGTCTGCTTTCCTGCGGCACTGTGTTTTCAGCCAGGGTAACGGCCAGATCGGTTGCATCATCGACCGTTGAGCTGCATTTTCCCGGTGTGGTGAAGACGATCCATACGGAACTTCCCGGAAGGTACAACGTGATGAATCTGCTTGAAGCCGCAGCTGCCGGCTCGGGTATGGGGATGGCGGCGGATGCGGTTGCCGGTGCTCTTGCACGGCCGTTCAGTATTCCAGGCAGGATGGAGCGGATTCAGGATGCCTCCGGCATGCGGACTGCATTTGTGGATTATGCCCATACTCCTGATGCGCTTGACAAGGCCCTTTCCACCCTCAGGGAGCTCAAGAGCCCGCAGTCCCGTCTTGTCGTGGTGTTTGGCTGCGGAGGAAACCGGGACAGGCTGAAGCGCCCGGAGATGGGCAGGATTGCCTCGGAAGCGGCTGATTTTGTGTTTCTGACCTCGGATAATCCAAGGGATGAGAATCCGGAGCAGATTCTCGACGAGATCGAAAGCGGCATGAGATCCCGCCGGTTCAGAAGAATTACCGGAAGGGAAGAGGCCATCAGGGCTGCGGTCGCGTATCTCCTTCCGGGTGATGTGCTGCTGGTGGCCGGAAAAGGCCATGAAACGTACCAGGAGATCGCAGGCAGAAAGCATTTTTTCTCCGATCAGCAGATTCTCGGGGAGTGCCTTCGTGGCGGTGCTTCCAGGACAACCCAAAAGGAGTCCGTATGAAAGGAGTGCTTGGTATCGATGACCTTCGTCGGCTCGGCCGTATCGTTGTGCAGGGAGGTGAGGAGACGGTTCTGCACCTGGCCGAACCGGTTGTCGTCATCGATTCTCGCAAGGTCAGGGGCGGAGAGGTGTTTGTGGCTCTCGGAGGGGAGCGCACCGACGGGCACCGTTATATCGACGAGGTGTTTGCGCAAGGGGCAAGCTGGGCGGTAGTCTCCGAGGAGTGGTATGCAGCAATGCCCTCCGGAACCGGAGGAGGCGATCGAAAATATCTGGTGGTCAGGGATACGGTCGAGGGGCTGCAGCAACTGGCGGAAGCCTATCGGGCCACCTTTTCCATTCCGGTGCTTGCCGTGGGCGGAAGCAACGGAAAAACCACCACCAAGGAACTGGTTGCTTCAGTCCTCGGCACGGGTTTCAGGGTGCATATGAGCAAGGGTAATCTGAACAACCATCTCGGTGTTCCCCTGACGCTACTGGCGATGAGAAACGATACGGAAGTGGCGGTTGTCGAAATGGGTATCAACCATCCCGGTGAAATGGAGCTGCTTGCATCCATCGCCCGGCCTACCCATGGGCTGCTGACCAATATCGGCCATGAGCACCTTGAATTTCTGCACGATCTTGCCGGTGTTGCTGCCGCAGAGACAAAGCTATTCGAATACCTCGACACGCATGGAGGCACCTGTTTTGTCAACACCGGGGACCCCTGGCTGAAAGCGGCGGCTGCCGGACTTGAGCGGAAGGTCTTGTATGGTCTGGAGGAGTCAGCCCAAACCAGTCCGCATGCAGAATCCATTGTTCTTGACGCCTTCGGGCGGGCATCGTTCCGTCTGTGTTCAGGAACCGGTTGCGTACCGGTAGTGCTCAGGCTTACCGGCCGCCATAATGTCGTCAATGCTCTGGCCGCCGCTGCCGTGGGCAGTTATTTCGGTTTGTCCCTCGGAAGCATACAAGAAGGCCTTGAAAAACTGCAGCCGGCTTCGGGGTGGAAACGGATGGAATTTCAGGAAGCCGACGGAATCATGGTGGTCAATGACACCTATAACGCCAATCCCGATTCGGTAAGGCTGGCCATCGATCTGCTTGGCGAATTGCGGTGTCCCGGCAGAAAAATAGCCGTGCTTGGCGACATGCTCGAACTTGGGCCTTCGGCAGCGCTTGAACATGAAAAGATAGGCAGGTATATTCAGCAGAGCGCAATCGATCTGCTCTTCACCTTCGGAGATCTTGCCAGGCTGTATGCTGTAGGGAACGAATCTCGGCTGAATGGCCATTTCGAGCGTCGCGACGAGCTTTTCCGAGCGCTGTCGAAGGTTGTCGTCCCGGGAGATGCCCTGCTTTTCAAGGGTTCCCGGGGCATGAAACTCGAAGAGGTCGCCGATGCCCTTTGTCAAGAGAGAACAAAACCGTAGCTGTAAAAAGGAATGCTGTACTATATCCTGAAATACCTGAACGACAGGTTCGATCCCCCGGGGCTCGGTGTTGTCGAGTACCTTACCTTCAGGGCAAGCGCGGCAGCGGTAACTGCGCTACTCATCTGCCTTGTTGCCGGTCCGGGTTTCATCCGCTATCTCAAGGGGCGCATCGTCGAGCCGGTAAAGGAGGAAGCCCCTCCCGAGCACCGCAAGAAGCAGGATCTTCCCACCATGGGCGGGCTCCTCATCATAGCGGCTATTGAGATAGCGGTTTTTCTCTGGGCGCGGTTCGACGATCCTCACGTCTGGCTTATCATGCTCGCGGTATTCTGGATGGGCGCTATCGGTTTCCTTGACGATTACATGAAGGTGGTGCTGAAGGTAAAGGGTGGACTTCCTCCCCGCTACAAGCTGATCGGGCAGGTTTTGCTTGGACTCTTCATCGGTCTCTATACCTGGTTCGACCCGGCATTCTCGGTTCTGCTTTCTACGACCACGGTACCTTTTTTCAAGAACCTCACCATCGATTACGGTATTTTCTATATCCCGGTTGTGATTTTCATCATTACGGCGGTCTCGAATGCCGTGAACCTTACCGACGGCCTTGATGGCCTTGCTTCCGGCAGTTCGGCCATTGTTGTTTTCGCCCTCGGCGGTTTCGCTTATCTTGCCGGCAACGCCGTTTATGCGGCATATCTCAGTATTCCCTTTATTCCCGGCGGTGGCGAGATCGCCGTGGTTTCGATGGCGATTGTGATGGCCTGCGTAGGGTTCCTCTGGTTCAACTCGAACCCTGCGGAGGTGTTCATGGGTGATACCGGGTCGCTGGCCCTCGGCAGCGCCATTGCCGTTATCGCGCTGCTGATCAAACAGGAGCTTCTTCTGCCTGTTTTGGCAGGTGTTTTCTTTCTCGAAACCCTTTCGGTTTCTTTGCAGGTGCTGTATTTCAAGTATACCAGAATGCGTTTCGGACAGGGGCGCAGGATTTTTCTCATGGCGCCCCTGCACCATCATTTCCAGTTGAAGGGGTGGCCGGAACAGAAGATCGTTATCAGGTTCTGGATTATCACCATCCTGTTTTTTCTTGCAAGTCTCATGACATTGAAACTCCGGTAGCGCAGGTTCGGCATGGATGTAAAAGGCAAAAAAGTATCGGTTCTCGGCGCCAGGCGCAGCGGTATGGCTGCAGCCATGCTGCTGGCAGCGAAAGGCGCATCCGTTTTTGTGAGTGAACTCGGCAAGTTCTCTGCCGAGGAGGAGGCAGGCCTGGTGAAACTCGGTATCGACCGGGAGCAGGAGGGGCATTCCCTCAGGGTCTGTGAAGCCGATTTCTGTGTCGTGAGCCCGGGCATACCCCGTTCAGCGGCGGTTGTCCGCATGGTTCTCGAACGGGGCATTCCCCTATTCAGCGAGATCGAGCTTGCCAGCTGGTTCTGCAGGGCAAGAATCGCCGGCATAACCGGCACGGACGGCAAGACCACGACATCAACGCTGCTGCACCTGATTGCTCAGGCTGACGGCACAGCTCTCGGTTACCGGGCGTTCAGTGCCGGAAACATCGGCGTGCCGTTTTCCTCGCTGGTGCTCGACATGGCTCCGGGTGATATCGCCGTCGTCGAGCTGAGCAGCTACCAGCTCGAGGGGTGCGAAAGCTTCAGGCCCGATGTCGCCGTGATCACCAATATCACCCCGGATCATCTCGACCGTTATCATGGAGACATGCGGCTTTATGCTGCGGCAAAGTTCCGGATTCATGCCAGACAGCGCGCTTCCGATACCCTGGTTTACAATTTTGACGATCCGCTGCTCAGGGATCATTTTACCGGCGGGGACCGGTTTTTCCCTTTCCGCACCGTACCGTTCGGTATCGGGGATGATGTTCTCCGCAGCGGTTTTTCCGAAGCATTCGTCTCGGACGGAGCCGGAACGATTTCGCACTGGAAGGACGGCACGACTGAGCCGGTCATTGCAGGAGAGGAGTTCCTGAAAAGCAGTTTCCGGGGGAGGCATAACCTCTACAACACCCTTGCCGCGGTTGCTGCAGCCGATGCGCTTGGAATAGGCCGGAATGCCGTGCGGACAGCGCTATCCGCATTCTGCGGCGTCGAACACCGTCAGGAGTTCGTGCGCACCCTTGATGGTGTCGAATGGATCAACGATTCAAAAGCCACCAATATCAATGCTCTGCTTCAGGCGCTCAATGCCGTCCCGGGCAAGATTGTGCTGATAGCCGGAGGCCGGGACAAAGGCAACGACTATTCTGCTCTTCTGCCTGTCATCCGCCAGAAGGTCTCGGCGGTCATTGCCATCGGAGAGGCCAAAGAGAGCATCTGCCGCGCATTCGAAGGGGCTGCAGATACGGTGCGTGCAGGGGGCCTCAAGGAGGCTGTAATTCTTGCAAGGAAGGCCGC
>Ga0194120_10000373_pt1 | contig 84169 bp, 58 predicted proteins | sample TA2MahCa65mmetaG_FD_148642 | JGI IMG/M metagenome (GOLD analysis project Ga0194120, IMG submission 148642) | Freshwater microbial communities from Lake Tanganyika, Tanzania - TA2015019 Mahale Deep Cast 65m | ecosystem: Environmental > Aquatic > Freshwater > Lake | place: Tanzania: Lake...
CCGTGGCTCGCGGGCAGTCTTCTACGAAGCCTGAGTTTCAGTATGAAGTGGGCGATGTCCGTGTGAGCATCCCCACGGCGGATGAACCGCGGGTGAAATCGTTTGGCAAGGAGTCATTGCAGGCAGCGGCGAAATATCTGGAAACGGGGGCGGCGAGTTGGTTACAGCGGGACAAAGCCTGCGTGAACTGTCACACCACCGGTCCCTACATGACGGACTACACCGCGTGGTCGCGGAGATTCGGTCAGCCCAACGAAGCGGTGTTGAAAAACTTCGTCAAGGCGGTGCCGAAGGAAATCGAAGCGGTGCGGGAGACAGAGACAAAAGGTTTTAAGTTTTATCCCGGCGCGTTCTTCGCCGTGTGGCGGACCGCTGGACTCGCCGAGTGGGACCGCCACGTCACCGGAAAACTCTCGGAACCAACCGAGCGTTCGTTCAGAGATATGTTCGCGCGCCAATCGGAGAACGGCGCGTTTGTCAGTCACGGCGAAGTCGAGATTCCGCATATCACCACCGATTTTGAACTCTCACTGCAAGCCGCGCGAGCCATCACGGCCGCTCCCGGTTGGCTGGCGGGGCTGAAGGACGAAACGCTGACCGCTGGCGTCGAAAAGCTGAAACAGTATCTTCGCACTTCGCCGCCGAAGAACGATTTCGATCGCATTTTGAAATTGCAGCTGGCTCATTACCTGCCCGACTTGGTTTCGTGTTCGGATCGTGACGCCGCGCTAGCTTTGCTGACCTCGAAGCAACACGCCGACGGTGGCTGGAGCACGCGCGACATGTCGCCAGTCAACGATTGGCACTATGAAATGAGCCCGTTTGTGCTGAAACTCATTCAGAACCTGCCCGATGCCGACAAGCCGGAGAGCGATGCCTACATGACCGCGCTGGCCATCGTGCTGTTTCGGCAGAGCAACATTCCTGTTTGTGACCCGCGGATTCAGAAAGGTTTAACTTGGCTGAAGCGCGAGCAACGCGAGAGCGGCCGCTGGTGGATGCATTCGCTCTATCGCGGCAACTACCACTACACGACCTACATCGCCACGATCCAGGCCATCAAGGCTCTCGAACTCTGCGGCGAGCTCGACTCGCTGACGGCGAAATCGAACTGACGAGACGATGCCTCAGACCGTCAACGAAAACGTCCTCACTTCTTCCACAACCGTTCCTTGAGCTGCGGGAACAACTCCAGAGCGTTGTCGCGCATGATTTGGCGGCCGATGCGATGGGCGTGGTCTTCGAGCAAATCGCCGCGTTCGACTTTTTCGGCGAGGACTTCGGCGATGCACATGCGAGTTAGCTCGGTCGAGCCGTAGATGCCTTCGCCGTGGTTGCAGTCGCCGCCCCACATGATGCGGGTTGAGGGCATTTGTTCCAACCATTCGTGGTAGGCCCGTTTACCCATCGAATAGCTGAGGCTGGGCAGCCAGACGCTGTCGATCCAGACGTGGTTCCAATGCCGCAGCAGGATCGCGCCGGTTTCGCCGACCCACGGGTAGCCGCCGTGGAAGAGGATGAACTTCGTTTTCAGATTCGCCTCAATCAGATCGACCAGCAGCAGCGGGTTCGAGCTTTGAATGCGGCCGTGGCCGGTGTGAATCTGGAACGGCAGTTCGTATTTCGCGCTCAGTTCGCAGACGCGCCAGAAGACGAAGTCCTCGAAGTCCTTGATCTGCTCCGGCGTGAGCGTCGTGCGACGTTTGCCGAACGCGGCCTCGGCCCGCTCCTTCGGCACGTTGTCGAACTCCAGCGTCCGCTGATACGCCAGCGTGCTCTTCAGGCAGACGGCCCCTTTGTCCTTCGCTTCGAGAAACAGCCGGTCGAGCACCTTCAGAAAATCGTCCACTGAGTTCATCGGCAGGCCGTGCTTCGTCGCGAACTCATACGGGCTGTCGAACGGGTTTTCGGGTCCGTATTCACTCGCGTGAAACCCTCGCACCAGCGACGTGATGTTGAACACGATCACTTCAAACGGATACGACTTCTCAAACGCGAGCCGCGCCCAATACGGATCGTTGAACATCAGTTCGATATTGGCCTTCTCTGTGACGACGTGGTGCAGCCACTTCTGGTCGCGGTAGTTGTCAAAAATTTTGCGATCCAATTCGCGAGCCTGCTCATCGGTCACGCGATCCCAATCGACGCCGTACAAATCCTTCAGCGCGATCTGCGTGTAGCGGTAAAAGCTGGTCGCTCGCGAGTTGTCCCAATCGTCCTTCGCGTCCTTCCACCAATCATCGAACTCCATCTTCGGCTGCCACGGTGTCAGCCGTCCCACTTGAGGCCAATAGCTGTTCCCCCAAATGCTGGCGACGTTCATTCCCTTGCCGCGCGACGTCTCACGCAACCCCGGCAGCCGATCAAACGGCCAAAGATGATCGTGCGTGTCAATGGCCGGCACCGCATCGATCTTCAACTTGATTCGCTTGTAGATTTCGGTCTGCCGTGTGGCTTGAGCAGAAAGGCGACCTGCCGAGGCGAACAACATGCCACATAGTGCTGCGATGAACAACGTCCGCGGGATCATGGCTTGTCTCCTCTTAACTCAACGAGTTCGATGTCGCTCCGATTAGATTTGAGGAATCTTGCGTTCTTCGTTCCCTTCGTTTTCTTCTGTTCATTCCGTTGTTGTTGAGAGCAGCTGGAATCACCGGCCTGGGACATCGTAAACGGGATCGCCTTGAGTTTGCGAATGAGTCACTTGGTTCTATAACCCAGATCCGCTTCGGTGAGAAATTTGACGGAGTTCACGATGATGCTGACGACGAATGAGTTGAGAGTTCGGATTGCGTCTGTGCCGCGAACGCCGCTGGCTCACTTGCCGACGCCGCTGGAATTGTTACCGCGGTTCAGCCAGGCCGTTTGCCCGAATGGACCGCGTGTGTGGATCAAACGCGATGATTGCACAGGCCTGCTGTTCGGTGGGAACAAAGCGAGGCACAACGAGTTTCTGATCGCTGATGCGCTGGCCAAGGGGGCCGACTTGGTCGTCTGGGGTGCGGGAGTCCAGAGCAACAATTGCCGTCAGACGGCCGCCGCCTGTGCAAAGGTCGGTCTCGATATCCATTTGGTTCTGGGTCGCGGCAAGCCGGCCCATGGGCCGGATGTTGTGCAAGGAAATTTGTTGCTCGACCAGATCGTCGGCGCGAGTGTCGAGATCGTCGAAGAAGCGGTCGGTCCGGCACTGGATCGAAAGATCTCTGAGACGGCCGATAAGTTCCGAGCGAAAGGCCGCAAGGTCTACGTCTGGGATCGGCCAATTGTGTTGCCGCTCGCAGCGCTCAGCTACACGCTGTGCGTGGCAGAAATTGTTGAGCAATCAACCGCCAGTGGTTTTGAACCGGCGGCGATTTACGTTTCTTCGTCCGGGTCGACCGGGGCCGGCGTGGCGCTCGGGGCGAAAGCGTTGGGCCTGCCTTATCCCGTGAAGAGCATCGCTCCGATGATCTGGCCGTGGGACAGCCAGCAAGAGTTGTCAGCGACAGCGAATCGTGCTGCGGAGTTGGTCGGCATCGAAACTCGACTGACACCCGACGACATACTCTTCATCGGCGAGTACCTCGGTCCTGGCTATGGCCAGCCTTCGGATGCGGGGGTCGAGGCGATGACATTGCTCGCGCGGACCGAAGGGCTCTTGGTCGAACACGTTTACACGGCAAAGGCTCTTTCGGGGCTGATCGACCACATTCGCGCCGGCCAATTTCGAGCGGATCAGGACATCGTTTTTGTCCACACGGGCGGCACCCCAGCGATCTTCGCAGAGGCGGACATGCTGGCGGCGCGGATTCCTCGGCGCGAATTGAGCTGAGCGAGAATCAGCAGCTTGGAGTCCTGGACCACATTACTTCTGAGTGTCAGCCAGCTTTTTGGCGAGCGGTTTCCAGTCCACTTGCAACGCGTCGGCCCAGAGGTGTTCGAGGTCGTAAAGTTCGCGGCCCTCGGGCGAGAAAACGTGCAGGACGATGTCGCCGTAGTCTTGCAAAATCCAAGTTTCGGAATTGCGACCTTCGACGCCGACCCGTGGACGACTGCCTCGTTTCTTCATCAACTGCTCGACCTCCTCGGCGATGGCACGCATCTGGCGTCCGCTGGTCGCAGTCGTGATCACAAAGAAATCCACGATGGGCGTGACCTGAGTCATATCGAGGACGAGGGAGTCTTTGCCCTTGAGGTCGGTGCAGGCTTGCGCGGCCAAGCTGGCGAGTTCGCGGCTGGCTTGCTGACGCTCGGCAATAGCGGGTTCGCTAGGTTTGGAACGAACGGAGGTGGCGATGGGATCACTCCGAGTCTTCGTGGTTCAAAAAAGATTCAAAAACGAACCCGGCCAACATCACTCGCGAAGCGAATACTTCGACGGGCGAGATTGGCCGAGGATATGCTCTCGGTTCAACAACCGAGCTGCAAGTAGACCGCCGGATTATGAAGAACCGTATTTGCGACTAAAGTCCTGTTGAAGATTCGGTACGCGGTTGAGTTCCTTTTCCCACAGATCTTTGAGCGGGAACACTTCGGGCTGGACCTGATTCTTCAATTGATAAATCTTCTGCCAAAGCATGATGCCCCAGAGTCCCTCTTCCATCGTGGAGTCATCGCTGCCAAGTTCTTTGTAGGCCTCCAGCATGATTTTGAAACGACCGAGGCCCGACTCCAAAACTTCTTGCGCGGCGTCAATGTCGCCCTTTTTGAAAAGCTCTTCACCCTCAAAAAGATCGCTATGCACACGAGTGGTGTTCAGCTGCTTTTCCGAGTGCGCCTTCGTCCTCCAAAATCGATAGTTGCTTACGTTTTGATACAAATCGATTTCGCGTTCCACATGACTTCGGTCCTTGCCGGACGCCGAGACAATCTGTTCCATCGCGGATTCTGAGGCGGGAGCTTCCATGAAGATCTCGCAATCGCCGGTTTGAAACCGCATCTGACCGAACACGTCGACCCAGTCGTGGTAGGCATCATCCCACGCCTTCCGAGTGGTTTCGTCAAATTGACCTTCGCGCTGCAATGCTTCCGCATAGTCCAGCTGTGAACGAGCCGGGTACGAGCGGAACAGACAGTCCATCATGATGTGTTGCTCGTGATGCTCTTCCTTTTCGTTGGCTTTCAAAAACCAGTCCTTCGCGGCCAGATAATTGTCCTTCCGATCGGGATTAATTTCGCTGTCTGGTCCGCCGTCGTAGCGTTCCTTGTCGGGATCCTCTTTGAAGAATTTGCGGAACTGCTTCCATTCGTCGGAGCGGCCAATCTTCTTACCCAGTGTGTTGCCGGTGTCCCAGTAGACTTCCGGATCCAGACGATTGCGCTCTGCACCTTGCATCAGGAACTTCGCACCCTCCTTCACCCAGAAGTAACGATCCTCGACGGCGTCCCATTCCGCCGACACGTTGTAGGCCAAGTTCCAACCGAGATAGCGCCACACCTGAATGTAGTGCGGCTGCAACAGGATGACCGACTCGGTCGTGGCTCGCATCTGCGCCCACTGCTTTTGATCTCTCTGCGTGTCAAGTTGCATTCGCAACAGGTTCACGGCGACACCGCGCATCCCCAGCAAGACCAAATTCATGGTGGCACTCGTGGGATCAACCTTTCCCAGGGTGCTTTCCCCCAAGTCGTTTTCCTGCCGCAATTTTGCGAGCATCCCGCCGGAGTCGGCTTCGTCGGTCGCCGGCATTCCTAACACAATGATGGGCAGCATCAACACGACCATGCCGACCAGATACGCCAGTTTGCGCTGCTGCGCGGTGAGTTGTTCAATCATTTTGCTTCCAACTCTCTCAACGTCAGGCTGTAGTAGCCAATCAACAACGAAGGAACCAAGTACCCAATCGTGATGGCCAAGCTGCGGAAAATCGCCACGTTCCAGGGGACATCAAATCCATTCGCGACATAAGGTGACATGACGAACGAACTGAGATCTGGGATCAAATGCTGCATCAGCCACAAGCCACCGAGCATGAAGTTGTCGATGGATTGCATAATCTTGATGCCAATATTGTCGGGCAGCTCCAACGTGTCGTTCATATGAGTGACCAGACGATACCAAGATTCGATCGGTCCGCCTCCCTTTTGCACCCCGGTAATTAACTTGATCATGAACTCACGGAAGCCTTGTCCAATGATCAGCAGGCTAAAGGTCAGCAGCGTGGCCACTGGGCCTTTGACGAAAGTGCTCGAAGTCACTCCGGTGCTGACAATGAAAACTGTCAGCAGCCAAATCCCGAGTACAGCCTTGAAATATCCAACCGCGAATGGCCGATCGGGAAGCCGGATGAAAAAGTCCGGGCGAGCCATTCCGAGATACTGCCCGGCGTCGAGACACTGCACTTCGATCGTCAGAGAATTCTGATCGACGACATCGTCGAACAAGTCGACCGTGCGTTTATCCATTCGTGTTTCGTCGTAAAATGAGAGTTTCCGTTCAAGGTAATGCTCGTTGAGATTGAACTCTTTGATTTCAAACGAATCCAACGGGACACGCAAATCTTTGGTGGAATTCACGAGCACATACCGCACCAGCACTGACTGTCCCATCCGGCCCTTGTGCGTACGAAAAGCCTCAAATCGGGATTCCAGTTTGATTCGGTCAACGGGAGCGTCTATTGGAAACTTGTACGCGGCCGATGCCTTCGTACCACCCTCGATGTAGCTGCGAAATTCCCAAATGTCCCCCGTGTTAATTCCTTTGTCCGTCGCGTTTCCTTCGCGGTCAAGAAATTGCAATGTGCCGTACACGGGAACTCGGCAAATCAAACTGGCATTGTTGGGAACTTGCCGCAGAATCCACACGTACCCGATCGCTCCCATCATCGCGACGATCCCGGCCGCGATCGATGCAAAACCCAGGATCCGCCCCATCACAATTTCGTTTCGACGAACTGGCTTCGTCACGACCGTGTGAATCGAGCGAACTCGGATGTCTTCGGGAAGTCCCCAGCAAGACAGCAGCAGTAGCACAGGAATCGTCAACCAAGAGACTGTGGTCAGGGCGAAACTGACCGCATTCTTCACCTGCAGATCAGCGCGCAATTCAGAATCGAGGAACCATCCGGCGAACATCATGAGAAATGCAAACACCACAAACACCAACAAGGCCTTGCGGCGCACGGCTTCCATGATCGTCAGCCAGGCAATCGCCCAAATGCGCTTCGGCGAAGAATTCACAAAGTCGTGCAATCCTTGTCGCACTCGGCTCATCACCGCCACTGGCCCTGATACTCCGTAGATTCCCAGTGCAATCAGAATCGTGGCAGCGAAGATCGCGCCAGTGAAACTGCCAAACACCAGCAACCAGTGCATGAGGCCGTTTTCAACATTGCTGAACGGGAGAAATGGCTTAGCGTCAAAATTCATGGTCGCTGCTCAGAATTCCAGAGTGCTTGAAACAATCAATCACCACGCCGCGCGGGTAGGCGAACACGCCGCGAACACCAAAATCACGACTTTTCGGACGCCGCGGGAACAAACCGTTGACCGGGACGCTCTTGGCTCTTCTGGACGGTTTTGAGAAACAAGTCTTCGAGGCTGTTCGTCGGATGTCCGTGCCGCAGAAGTTTCGCGTTGTGCTTGGCCAGTACCGCTTCGACGTCCGCAACCGCTTCGGCGCTGAGTTTGGAAGTCAGCAGCTCGGTCTCGTGTTGCTCTTTGAGCAAGTCGTCGACGCGGCCGAGTTCTTTCAACTCACCGGCATACAAAATGGCGATTCGATCGCAGACATCTTGCACGTCAGCCAGCAGGTGGCTGCACATCACAACCGTCTTGCCTTCGTTTCTCAGCTTGACGATCAAGTCCTTCATATCGCGTGAGCCCAGCGGGTCGAGACCGCTGGTGGGCTCGTCTAACAGAATCAGGTCCGGATTGTTGATCAGCGCCTGGGCCAAGCCAATTCGGCGAGTCATGCCCTTCGAGTATTCCTTCAACTGCCGTTTGCGGGCGTTCTGCAAACCAACCAGTTCCAGGAGCTGATTCGACCGCTCTTTTCGCTGCTGCGGCGACATGTCGAACAGGCGGCCGTAGAAGTCGAGCGTTTCCTCGGCGTTGAGAAACCGGTAGAGATACGATTCTTCCGGCAGGTATCCGATCCACTCGTTCTTGCTGACGTCGGATGCCGGTTTGCCGAGAACGGTGATTTCCCCCTCGGTGGGAAACAACAGGCCCAGCAACAACTTCATGGTGGTCGTTTTTCCGGAGCCGTTCGGACCGAGCAGTCCGAAAACTTCCCCCTTTTTGACATCCAAGCTGAGCGAATTCAGGGCGCGAACTTTTTTCCGTCCCCAAAAGTCGCGATAAATCTTCGTCAGGTTCTTAATTTGAATGACCGACTGTGTCTCCATCGACCCGCACCTTGAAAATGAACGACGAAAGAATAACTGAAAGACAACGCTGAGTTTGCAAACAACAAAGCCAGCCAACGATCATGAGAATTGTGCCGCGAGTACGTACTCTGTGACCGCTGTTGTTGGGCAGTTCTTGAGTTGCGTCTCAAAAACCCCTTCCGTGGCTCGCAGGACAGAGGACTCTAAGGCCGCTCCGCAAGCGTTGCAAGTTTCTGCGCGGTCGCCGGTAACGTCTGTCAACGTCTCCGCAGTTCGGATCGCGGTTTTGACTGTATTACTTGGGCGCACGCCAAAGTGCTCGCCCGCTGACGAGGTTGACCATGAAATTCGCCATCTGCCAGGAACTGTTCGAGAATTGGGATTGGGAACGCCAATGCGCCTTCTCTGCCGAGTTGGGTTACACCGGCCTCGAACTGGCTCCGTTTACCCTGGCCCCGCGGATTACGGAGGTCCCCGTCGAGCAACGCCGCTTGATGCGTGCGACCGCCGAGCGGCACGGGGTGCAGATCATCGGCTTGCATTGGTTGTTGGCAAAGACGGAGGGCTTCCACCTCACGACCGCAAACTCCAGCGTCAGACGTGCGACGTCGGACTATCTTGTCGAACTCGGAAATGCCTGCGCGGACTTCGGTGGGAACCTGATGGTGTTCGGATCACCGCAGCAGCGCAACCTCGAAGACGGAGTCTCGCTCGATCAGGCATTTGAAAATGCGGCGGATGTCTTGCGAGCTTGCATGCCTGCGATTGGCGATCGAGGAGTTCGTATTTGCCTCGAACCGCTGACACCCAAGGAGACCAACTTCCTCAATACGTGCGCTGATGCGATGCGGTTGATTGAGATGGTCAACTCGCCAAACCTCGTGTTGCATCAAGATGTGAAAGCGATGATCGGAGGTGAGTCAGAGCCGATCGAGACCATCATCGAACGCTTCGCGCCGCACGTCGGACACTTTCACGTCAACGACGTGAACTTACTCGGCCCCGGAATGGGACCAACCAATTATGCCCCAATTTTCCGGGCTTTACTGCGAACAAACTACTCCGGATGGGTCTCTGTGGAAGTCTTTGACTATCGACCCGGTGCCGAAAAGATCGCGCGAGACAGCATTCATTACATGCGTAGCGTGCTGAGTCAGTTGTCGAAGTCTTGATCGAGAGCGCGATGCGAAGATCACATCACCGAATGTGCGCGTCGAGCAGCAAGATGCTTCTCAATTCACTTCATCGCGCCTCAATTTTGCATCATCAAGTCGTGCGGTGGACCCGATGGAATTGGAATCGCGCATCCGGCGAGCCCAAAACATCTCGTCACAATCTGTACAATTCTGTCAAGAATTGGGTTGCAGGAAATAAGAAAAGACGTAAGGATGATCTGTGTCAAGCGTGAGCAACTTGCAACGGATCGCAGTTGTCACCCTCACAAATCGAAACGCGAGTCACATCACGCTTCGGTTTCGTGAAATCGGTACGACGAAGATTTGAAGCAAGAGGCTCACCACGACCTATCACGGTTGGTAGGTCGGACACCAAGGTGTGGTGCTCGTCGTACTCGTCTCAGCCCGGTTAGCCAAGCGAGTCAGACGAACGCCCAATGCCCCTGTAAGGAGTGCTACTGTGGCAAAGAAGAAAGCTGCTAAGAAAGCTCCCGCGAAGAAGGCTGCTGCGAAGAAGAAGTAATTCTTCTCGCACCTTCGGGTGCTCAGCTACAGCAAGCAAGAAGCGGTCGGAAACGACCGCTTCTTCTATTTGGTAGATGGGTTTTCCAGTCCCCGCCACCAAAACTTCCTGACATAAAGCCCGAATTGTTCGGCAAAAAGCCTTGAGTTCGTCTTTCTTCATTCGTGAAATCCGGCATACTTCATCATCCGCAAATAAACCTTCGCCGTTTCCACGGTCACATGAGGTGACTGTTTTGGCGAAGGACTTCTGTGGCTCAAAAACGAGGTGCCACCTTGAAGTTTCCAATCCGTTTGGGCCGCGCCGCATGGAATGTAGCGCTGGCCGCATTGCTGTTTCTGGCGACGGAGCCTGCTGAATCTCGTGGACAGTCGAGCGATAAGGCCGCTGCTCCGCCGGCGGTGTTTGGTCCTGAGAAAGGGACACTCGTGATCTGCGGCGGCGGCATTCTACCGGAATCGCTGCGCGGTAAGGTGGTGGAACTGGCTGGCGGTGAGCATGCTCGCATTGTCGTCGTCTCCACCGCGAGCCAGACAGCAGACACCCCTGACATCGAAACGTATGTCGCTTGGTGGCGTCAGCAAAAGTTGGCGGAGATGACGATTCTGCACACACGCTCGCGAGAGGAGGCCAACACCGAACGGTTCATCGAACCCCTGACACGAGCGACAGGCGTCTGGTTCATGGGTGGCAACCAAGCTTGGCTCATCGATACGTACTCAGGCACACGCACGGAAGCTGAGTTCCACAAGTTGCTCGAGCGAGGTGGTGTGATCGGCGGCACCTCGGCGGGAGCCGCTGTCATGTCGAAGATGATGATTCGTCGCGGCAGTCCAACTGCCGAAGTCGGGCGAGGCTTTGGGTTCCTCGACGGAGCGGTTGTCGACCAGCATTTTGTTCGTCGCATGAGACAAGACCGGTTGCTCAAGGTCGTCGAGCAGCATCCGACGCTGGTCGGCTTGGGTATCGACGAAGGGACGGCGCTGCTGGTCCAAGGTCGTCGCTTATCGGTAATTGGTGAATCCGAAGTCCGTGTTTGCTTTGCTCGAACCGAGTCACGCGAAGCGTTGGTTGAGAGCCTGCGCAGCGGTGATCAGGTTGACTTAGGTGCTCTTTGTCGTGTTGCCCTGACGCGACAACAACCACGGATGCAGAGATTGCTGGCACCGCCACAGGTCTCTGAAGGAACGCTGGTCATCGTCGGCGGAGATGCCGTCCCGAACGAAGCGACCGAGCGATTCGTCGCAGCCGCCGGTGGCACGGACGCAACGATTGCCTTGATGTCGATTGATGGCGAATCCTCAGAGACCGCCGATGCCGAATTGATGGACCGGCTGCGCAGAGTGGGGGTGAAGAGCGTACAGCGTGTCGAGGTCACCTCGCGGCAACAAGCGGACGATCCGAAACTCGCGGCCCTGCTGAAGATGACTGGCGGAATTTGGCTGTGTGGTGCGCGTCCGGATTCGTTCGTCGAATCCTGCCTGGGGACCGGTGCCGAGCAGCTCTGTCGCGACGTTCTTCGTCGCGGCGGCGTCATCGGCGGTACGGCAGCGGGAGGCATGATGCAAGGCGATTACTTGTTGAATGCCAGTCCAGTCCCAACAAAGCGGGCGCTGATGGATGGCTATGACCGAGGGTTCGGATTCTTTCCCGGAGTCGCCATCGCGCAGAACTGGCAAAAAGGGGAAACGCCTTCGGAGTTCACCCAATTCCAGCAGGAGAATCCGCAGGTTGTGGTCCTGGGCATTGAGGAATCCACCGCACTCATTGTTCATGGTCACGCGATGGAGGTCGTGGGTAAAAATCAGGTTGCGGTGCTCAACGGTGCGTCGGACTCCGCGCCATCAAAGTCCTCCGTCTTGCAGGCGGGTGACCGCTACGACTTCAAGGGCCGAGTGCGTGTCGGCCGCAAAGAGAGCGAATAGCGCCGGCATTGTTACACTCCGCCTGCTATGACGGAGCCGCCCAATATCGCAAATCGCCTGACGACCGTGGCCGCGCGCGGGCCGGATCAGATCGCGGTCGTGCAGCCGAACGGACGTGACTCGTCTGGCCGATACCGCTACCGAACTTGGACATTCTCGCAACTTGAACGAGAAGCGAATGCGATCGCCAACGGGCTGCTCGCCTGGGGCGTTGAACCGGGACAGCGTTTGGTGCTGATGGTTCGCCCCAGTTTCGAGTTCGTCGCTCTCACATTTGGTTTGATGCGAGCCGGCATCGTTGTCGTGCTGATCGACCCCGGCATGGGGCGTGCAAACATCTTCCGCTGCCTCGAAGAGATCAACCCTGACGGCTTTGTGGCGATCCCAATCGTCCAGGCGATTCGAGTTTTTAAGCGTCGCCGTTTCCCGAACGCGAGATTCAACGTCACCGTCGGCGACCGGAAATGGTTTTGGGGTGGCAAGACGTACTTCGAACTGCTGGCATCCACTGCCCACTGCCAACGTCCTGTTGCCCAATCCACCGCCGCGATCATCTTCACCAGCGGCAGCACCGGCCCGCCCAAAGGAGTCGTGTACGAACACAGCATGTTCGACGCTCAAGTCGATCTGCTCCGCGACTTTTACGGTATTCAACCAGGAGAGATTGATCTGCCCGGCTTCCCGTTGTTCGGTCTGTTCAACGCGGCGATGGGAGTCACCACCGTCATCCCGGACATGAACCCGACGAAACCGGCACAAGTCGACCCCGTTCGCATCCTGGCTCATCTGCGAGACTGGAAGGTGACGCAGGCCTTCGGCTCGCCGGCAATCTGGAATCGCGTCGGTCGGCATTGCGAGGCGACCGGAGAGAGTTTGCCTCCCACGATCCGTCGCGTCTTGTCCGCTGGCGCGCCGGTGCCAGTCCATGTGATCGAACGGATGCGCCGAGCGTTCTCGAATCCCGATGCTGATATCCACACTCCTTACGGAGCGACCGAATCACTCCCCATCGCGTCGATCTGTGGTCGCGAGGTGCTCGAACAGACCGCACCGAGATCACAGCAAGGAGCCGGTACCTGCGTCGGCCGCACGTTTCCCGGCATCGAGGTGAAGATCGTCGAAATCACCGACGGCCCGATCCGGTCCCTCACCGCCGCCCGTGAGCTTCCCTCTGGCCAGATTGGCGAGATCATCGTTCGCGGCCCCTCCACGACTCGCGAGTACTTCCAGCGATCCGAAGCCACCGCTGATGCGAAGATCAGTGATGACTCGCGCACTCATCCCCTCACTCTGTCATCCTCTCACTGTTATTGGCACCGCATGGGGGACGTCGGATACCTCGATGACGAAGGACGGCTCTGGTTCTGTGGCCGCAAGGCCCACATTGTTGAAACGATGCTCGGCCGGATGTTCACGATTCCATGCGAGGCGATCTTCAACAATCATGTGCGCGTGTTTCGGTCGGCACTGGTCGGCGTTGGCTCGAAACCACGGCAGCGACCGGTCATCATCGTTGAACCGGAGGCGGGACAGTTTCCCGACTCGTCGGCCGACGAACTCCGTTTCCGAACTGAGCTGTTGAATCTCGGGCGAGCCAATTCACTAACCACTTCGATCGAGACAGTCTTGTTTCACCGCGCACTTCCTGTGGACATCCGGCACAACGTCAAGATTTTTCGAGAGAAGCTTGGTCCGTGGGCAGAGTCCGAACTGAAACGGCAACGAGGATGATTGCAGAGTACAACTCCTTCAGGTCCAGAAAGAACATCGTGGAGCAGTCACAAGCGCCCCAAACTTCTCAAGAGCCCGCGGCACCACTCAGTCGGCCCGCCTGCCCCGTGTGCGGCGGTACGCTGATAGAGATTCGGCACAAGCTGCAATGTGCTCAGTGCCACACGATTTGCGAAACCTGCTGCGAAGGTGGCCGAGGTTGAGCGAGGCCACGATGGAACTCCGCGAATTCGCCGAACGCATTCTGCTGAGCGAAAGTCTCGACGAGAAATTGGCTCGAGCGGCGCGATCGTGGAGGGACGAACGACCGGGGGAAGCGTGGCGTCCCGAGCAGCCTGCTCGGCCGCAGGAACTTCAATTTGCCGCGCGGCGAACCGCGCCGGTGATGCCGAAACCGGGTGCGTTCAAGGATGTCAAGAAGCGGGCGATCGCGCATCACATCATGGCGAATCACGAGTTGCAGGCGTTGGAAGTGATGGCCTGGGTGCTCGTCGCGTTCCCCGCCGCTCCGTCCGAATTTCGTCGCGGCCTGATTGATGTCATGGCGGACGAGCAACGGCACACGCGGCTGCATGTCGAACGAGCGGCGGCGCTTGGCCTGCGGTTCGGCGAGTTGCCGGTGAACTGCTATATCTGGCGGAAGGCTCAGCAGTTCGAGAACGTTTTAGATTATCTCGCAACCTTGCCGTTGGTCTTCGAGGGCGCCAATCTCGATCACACGCTGGAGTTCGCGACGCACTTCGAGCAAGCTGGCGACGAGCGTGGCGCGGCGATCATGCGAGCGATCCACCGCGACGAGATTCATCACGTCGCGTTTGGCCTGGAATGGCTACGCAAGCTCAAGTCGCCCGAGCAGTCCGACTGGGAAGTGTTTCAATCGCACTTAAAGTGGCCGTTGCGTCCGCAGAAAGCTCGCGGCGATGTCTTTCAACGCGACGCTCGCCGCGAAGCAGGAATGACGGACGAATTTATCAATCAATTGGCAGGAGCATCACAATGATGTCTGTAAGACACGAGTGGTTCGGCAGTTTGTTGATTGTCCTGCTTCTCACATCAGGAGCCGTTGCCGAGTCAAAAGCTCGACCGAACGTGCTGTTTCTGTTCGCGGACGACATGCGAGCGGACTCGATTGCCGCGCTGGGCAACCCGACCGTCAAGACACCGAACCTCGACACGCTTGTGAAACGAGGATTCGCGATGCGTAACGCGTACTGCCTGGGAGGCAACTCGGCGGCGGTCTGCACGCCTAGCCGCAATATGCTCCTTTCCGGCAAGGCCTTCTTCCGTTGGAAGGACTTCGCGCCGCCAAAAAAAACGAGGCCCAAAGGCGGGATCGCTCCGGGGGACGGACCAAACTTTCCGTTGTCGATGAAGGCCGCCGGTTACTTCACCTACCACCACGGCAAAAAGGGGAACACCGCTCCGCTGATTCAGGCGAAGTTCGATGTCGACAAGTATCTGGCCAACGACGAAGCCGAACGCCGCAGCGGTGAGCCGGGCCAGGAAATCGTTGACGACGCGATCAAGTTTGTGCGTGAGCGGCCTGCCGACGCGAAGCCGTTTTTTATGTACCTCGCGTTCGGTAACCCACACGATCCGCGAGTCGCCGCGAAGAAATACCTCGACCAGTACGACCGCGACGCGATCCCGTTGCCGAAGAACTATCGGCCACAACATCCGTTCGATAACGGCGAGATGACCGTCCGCGACGAGAAGCTTTTGCCGTGGCCGCGCACGGAAGCCGACGTCCGCCGCACGTTGCACGAGTACTACGCGACGATCACGGCCCTCGACTTTCATATCGGCCGCCTGCTGGAATCGTTGCGGCAGGCTGGGCAACTCGACAACACGATCATTCTCTTCTCGGCTGATCAAGGGATCGCGGTCGGCAGTCACGGACTGCTCGGCAAGCAGAACTTATACGACGCGGGCATGAAGGCTCCGCTGATCTTTACAGGGCCAGGCATCCCGCATGGCGAAAGCTCAGCCCTGGTTTACCTGCTCGACATTTATCCGACGATCTGCGACTTGGTTGGCGCTACACAGCCGGAAGGAATCGACGGATTGAGCTTTGAGCCGGTTATCAGCGGCCAATCGAAAACGGCTCGCCGCGAGTTGTTCCTCAGCTATCTCGGCGTCCAACGAGCCCTCCGCGACGAGCGATGGAAGCTGATTCGCTATCCGCAGGTGAATGTCACGCAACTTTTCGATTTGCAGGCGGACTCGGACGAGAGGCACAATCTTGCCGACCAACCGGCTCATCAAGACCGAGTCCAATTGATGCTCGCGCGACTGGCCGAAGTCCAACCGACTTGGGGTGACACCGCCCCGCTGACGGTCTCCAATCCCAAACCGGCGGCGTGGTCGCCGCCCAAACCCTAGCCCGATCCAGGAAAGTTCCTTCGCATGGCCGAGATTCAACGATTCGGAGTGACCCGCCGCTGGTCGGACGCTGTGGTCCACAATGGCACCGCGCACTTCGTCGAGGTTCCCGACGACATGACGCAGGATGTCCGAGGGCAGATCGTCCAGGTGCTCAATCAGATTGACGAGCGTTTGAAACTGTTCGGCAGCAACCGGACTCGGCTGTTACAAGTATTGATCTATCTGCCGGACTTGACTGACGGCGCGGTGCTCAACCCGCTGTGGGATAATTGGGTCCCCGAGGGTCACGCCCCGGCGCGAGCCTGCGTCCAAGCCACGCTTGGACATCCGGACTGCCGAGTCGAGATGGTCATCACGGCGGCAACCGGCGGGTCATAGAAGCTGTTGCAGAACCAGCACGACGCGCCAGCGAGTGGTCAAACCACGACAGAACAATCACTCGCAGGAACGTCGTGCTGGTTTTGAAACAGTCTTCAGGTTCAGATCGTTTCTCAGGAATTTACTCATGCCGCGTCGAAATCGGTTCCGTCATCAGCCTTACGTCGCGTGGGAGTCGCCGCCGATTCCCACGACGGTGTCGGCAGTGCAGGCCGGACAATTGGCGAACATCGACGTCGGTGAAACGCTGCGGCGGCTGCGTGTGCGGCATTGGTTTCTCGTGCATGGGACGTTTGTCGGCGACGATCCGTTTGGCGTGGCGGCGAAGCTCGATGAACTGACGGATTCGGTCACACCGATGCTCCGGCCGCTGGTCAAGAAGATGGCGATGGAGTCTTGGGGCCGAGTGCTGCGCGGCATCAATCAGCGGCTTGGCGATCGGATGATGGGTGAGACCGGCAGCTTTCGCGATGACTATCTCGACGATGCGCGATCGCTGTTGAAGACGGACGAGATCAAAATCGATCGATTCGATTGGTCGAGCGGCAATGATCATCTCGCCCGCGCTGATGCGGCGGTGAGGCTGTTCAATCGACTCGCGGACTTGCCGATCGACTCCACGACCGATCGGCTGCTGTTGTGGGGACACAGTCACGCCGGCAACGTGTTTGCGCTGCTGACGAACTTGTTGGCCAACGATCGCGAATCGATCAATGCCTTCTTTGCCGCCGCCGGCCGCATCCGCGCTGAGCGTGCCGATTGGAAGCAAGCGGCTGAACGACTGGCCGCCGCGCCGTCGCCGCATCCGCTGGCCAAGGCTCTGTGCCTGGTGACGTTCGGAACGCCGATTCGTTACGGTTGGGATCGAGACGGATACTCAAAGCTGTTGCATATCGTGCAGCATCGTCCGGTCAGCGGACCGACCGACTGGCTGGCGAAACCGGCGCTGCCGCAATCGCTCGAGGACGTGCTCAAGGCGAAGCACGGCGACTGGGTGCAATCGTTCGGAGTCGCCGGGACCGATCTGCCCCCCGTCGACCGCGAGATGCGTGAAGCGCATCGAGCCTTGGGCGAGGTTCTCGAAGTCGGCGTGAACGAGCCGGAGATCGGACAGAACTCGCTGCTGGAACATCTGCCGGAAGCGGCTCGCGTTCGGGTGCGGGAAAAGCTCAAGGATTTCCTGGTGCTGCTGGAACGCCTGCGCTGCGGCCCGCGCGTTCCGGCTGACGGTGACGCCGCTTGGCTGTTTGACTACGGTGTCGAAGAGACGGAGAAGCTGGGCCACGGGGTTTACACGAAACGGGCATGGCTGCCGTTTCATGCCACTCGCGTCGCCGATTGGCTGATGCGAACGATGGAGTCTTGATGGCCGACGATGTTGATGCTGAAAGTAGGATCGCCACTCCTGCCTACCCGCCCGAAGAGGGGGGCAAGAGTACCCATCCGACAGTGGCTCCCTACTTGTGGATGCTCTGCGGCGCGTTCGCGTTCACGGTGATGAGCACGCTCGCGCATCTCGTGCGCGATCGGTTTCCGTGGCAAGCCATCGCGATTGGGCGTTCGAGCGTTCCATTCGTGCTGACCGGTTTGTCAGCTCTGTTGTCGGGAGGTCAGTTGGTCGTGCTTGGCCCGCGAGCACTCTGGCTGCGCAGTCTTGCTGGCAGCACAAGTTTAGTCTGCACGTTTTACGCGCTGACTCGTTTGCCGGTCGCCGATGCGCTGACGCTGACAAACCTCTTTCCAATCTGGGTCGCGCTGCTGTCGTGGCCGCTACTGCGACAGCGCCCCGGAGCGTTCGTCTGGTGTTGCGTGGTGAGCGCGGTCTGCGGAGTCGTCTTGATCCAACAGCCGCATTCGCCCGATGGAAATCTTGCGACGTTCACGGCGTTGATCGCCTCGTTCACCAGCGCACTGGCGATGATCGGCCTGCACAGCGTGCAAGGAGTCGACACCCGCGCAATCGTGTGGCATTTCAGCGCTGTGTCGCTGATCTTTGCGGGCCTGGCGATGGGACTGCTCGAAGGACGAATGCCGATCGAACAACAGCCCCGAACGTGGGTGAGCTGGATCGAACTCTTCGGAGTCGGAGCGTCCGCCACGATTGGACAGCTCTGCCTGACGAAAGCCTTCACGCTCGGCGTTCCCTCGCGAGTCGCTGTTGTGGGTCTCTCGCAAGTTTTCTTCGCGCTGATCTTCGAGTTGATTTTGGAGAACCGAGACTACAACAAAGCCTCGCTGCTGGGCATGTTGCTGGTCCTCGCGCCGACAGCCATTCTGTTGCTTTGCCGTCCGGAAGAAGAACCGGTCCTGTAGACCGGATGTCCAAGTCTGGCTATCCCATAGGGTGGGACCAGCGGCACATCGCCGTGCCGGCCCACCGCGCCGTGAACGACGCAATCAATGACCGCGACGTTGGCAGGCCGGTGCTAAAAGAGAACCGATCCTGCTCTACGACGATGACGTGTCCGTCTTCGGAGCGAAGCCTCGACGCAGTGTGTTCTCGGTGATGCTGATCGGGATGACAAATTGCAGCAGGTAGTCGGCACCGCCCGCTTTTGTGCCGATGCCGCTGAGCTTGAAGCCGCCGAAGGGTTGGCGGTTGACGAGCGCGCCGGTGATCGGGCGGTTGAGGTACAGGTTTCCGACTTGGAGCTCGCGGCGGGCGCGGGCGAGGTTGTGCGGGCTGCGGCTGTAGATGCCGCCGGTCAGGGCATAGTCGGTCGAGTTCGCGATCGTGAACGCCTCGTCGAGGTTCTTCGCTTTGAGCACGCAGAGCACCGGACCGAAGATTTCTTCTTGAGCGAGTCGGGAATCGGGAGTGACATCCGCGAAGACGTGCGGCGCGACGTAGTGACCCTCCTTCGCGAGCTTCGGCGGGACTTCACTCGCGACGGCGACTCGGAACTCGCGTGAGCCGATCTCGATGTATTCGGCGATTCGGTCGCGAGCGTCGGAGTCGATGACCGGCGGGACGAACGTGCCGGCATCTTCGGCCGGGCCGAGCTTCAGGCTCTTGACCGCTCCGGTCAGACGTTCGAGGAACTGGTCGTAGGCTCCGTCGAGCACGATGACTCGCGAGCATGCTGAGCACTTCTGTCCCGCGTAGCCGAACGCCGACTGCACGACCCCAAGCACCGCTTCGTCGAGGTCGGCGTCGTCATCGACGATGATCGCGTTCTTGCCTCCCATCTCCGCAATGACCTTCTTGACGCCGTGCAGGTGCATGTCGACAGCGGCCGCTTGCCGATTGATTTCGAGACCAACCGCCCGCGAGCCAGTGAAGGCGATCACATCGACATCGGGACTTTGGACGAGCGTCGGGCCGATCTCTTCGCCGATCCCCGGCAGGAAATTGACGACGCCGTCGGGCAGGCCGGACTCCAACAGGATGTCCATGAACTTGGCGGCGACAACCGACGATTGCTCGGCGGGTTTGATGACGACCGTGTTGCCCATCGCCAGTGCGGCGACGGTCATGCCGGTCAGGATTGCCAGCGGAAAATTCCACGGTGCGATGACGACCACCACGCCGCGTGGGCGGTAGTGGAATTCGTTCTCTTCGCCCGCCAGATCGACTCGTTGCGGCTGCGACATCGCCAGCATTTGTTCGGCGTAGAAGCGGCAGAAGTCGATCGCCTCGGCGACTTCGCCGTCCGCATCCTCCCACGGCTTGCCGACTTCGTGGACAATCCACGCGGCAAGGTCCATGCGCTGGTCGCTCAGTTGCTTGGCGACCAAGTTCAAATGCTCGGCCCGATACTTCGGATCGACCCGCGACCAGCCAGCGAACGCGACCTTAGCAGCGTCGACCGCTCGTTCGGCGTCATGCTTCGTCGCAGAGGAGACCTTGCCGACCGTAACACCTCGATGCGATGGGCTGCTCGACGCAATCGAGCCTTTGGTCTCGACGATTCGGCCATTGATGACCAGCGGGTACTCGTTGCCGAATTCGCTTTTGACATCGGCCAATGCTTCTTGAAACGCCTTGCGATTGGCAGCTTGAGCGAAGTCGGTCGGTGGTTCGTTTTGGAACATGCTAGCTTCCTGACAGGTTTCAGTGTTGAGTCGGAACGCGCTAGCGTCCGGTTGGTCGTTGGTTTTGGTTTCGAGCCGGACGCTAGCGCGTTCCGGCTGATCAAGGCGACCGATGGGCGGAGCGAACAGCGACTCGACGGTGACTTTCTCCGCGAGGCTGTGTCGCAGGAACGAATCGTTCGACGTGTTTTCCAGCAACCGGCGGACGAGGTACGCCATGCCGGGGATCAGTTCGCCAAACGGCGTATAGATTCGGACGCGGTGTCCCATTTCGGCGAAGAGTTGCGCTTGCTCGGCCGCCATGCCGTACAGCATTTGGATTTCGTAGGCTTCGATCGGCACCTTGAGCTGTCGCGCCCAAGCGATGCCATTCGCGAGGCTCCGCAAGTTGTGGCTGGCAAGCGCGGGACGCAGCAGTTGGTAGTTCTCGAGGAGCACTCGGGTGAGCTTTTCAAAGTTCGCGTCCGATTGCCACTTCTCTTGGAAAACCGGCACCGGCCAGCCGCGCAGTTCGGCCGAGACCGTTTCGTAGTCCCAGTACGCTCCTTTCACAAGCCGCACCGTCACCGATGTGCCGCGCTTCTTCGACCACTTCAGCAGTCGTTGCAGATCGGACTCGGCATCGGGCAGATACGCTTGAATGACGATGCCGACGTCGGCGAAATCGCGGAACTCGTCCTCCATCAGCACCTGTTGGAAGATGTCGAAGGTCAAATCCTTGAAGGCGTATTGCTCCATATCGACGTGGATGTAGGTCCCATGCTCGCGAGCTGCTCGCAGGATCGGGCGCAGACGAGTGAGGACTTCGTCAGTCGTACCGCGCGGATCGACGGGCCGAAAGTGCGAACAGAGAGCCGACAACTTCAGCGACACGTTGACACGCGGAATCGTACCGAGGTGATCGCAGTCGATCTGACAGTCCTCCGGCCATTGATTGGCCTGTTCCGCGAGTCCGGCGATCAAGTGAAGGTACTGCTGCTGATAAGTGTCCGATTCGGCGGCCGAAATTGTGGCCTCGCCCAGCAGATCGAGCGTGAAGGCGAAGCCCTGCTTCCGCAACTTGCCGACCGCCGCCGAAACTTCATCGACTGTCGAACCGGCGATGAACCGCTGCGCCATCCGCGTGGCGTTCGACCGCGCATTCACGGCCAACGCTCGGCCGAGCACGGTATTCGGCTCGGCCCAATCGAGCACCAGCCGAGCCGCTCCCGGCAAGTGCGTACTGACTTCCTCAAAGTATTCCTGCAAATGCTGAGCGACCGCCGCGTGCGTCTTCAGTCGAGGGAGCACATCGACAAAACGAAACATCTGCACTTTGACCGCCTCGTCCCCCATCGCCCACGACAGGATGCGGTCTTCCCACCAACGCTTCTCGAAGATCGATGCCTTGCGACGATGCAGATGCTCGAACAGATAGCGACCGATCTCCTGCGTCGTCTCTTCGACACGACCTTCCAGATCGCTCGGCTGTTTGGATTCAGCAGCCGGCTTCGCAGTTGCGGACGCAGACGGTTTCTTCTTGGCCACGAGCAATTCGTCTCCCACGCGGATCGCCAGCTTCGACACCGGCAAGCCGACTCGGCACAATGTCTCCCCGCCAGCGACAGCGGATCGAGGATTGTCGCGGCTCACCCCAGAATCGCAAGAAAGTCTTCCATGCTCGATTACGCCAAAGTTTTTGAAAGCGGTTTGTCGTATTCCAACTTTCTGGCCAAGTACGGCACGCCGGAGCAACGGCAACGCTGGGAAGGACTGCACGCTCAAGTGCGGCTGACCGACGCTCAGCGGCACTTGCTGGCGAGCTTCAAACGGAAGATGCCGGTAATCGTGTTGGCCGGAGCCTGGTGCGGCGACTGCGTCAATCAGTGCCCGATCTTCGACCACTTCGCCGCCGCAACGAACTGCATCAACCTCCGCTTCTACGACCGCGACGCAAACCCGGAACTGGCGGCCGAGCTGTCCGTCTGCGGAGCCGCTCGCGTTCCGGCGGTGCTGTTCCTCAGCGAGGACTGGTTCCGCTGTGCTCAGTACGGCGATCGCACGCTGTCGAAGTACCGACAGATGACCGCCGACTTCGCCGGAGCTGCCTGCCCCACCGGCATCGGCTCGCCAGAGAAATCACTGCTCGACAACGTCGTCCAAGAGTGGCTCAACGAATTCGAGCGTGTGCAACTCATGTTGCGAACGTCCGGCCGACTGCGAACGCTGCACGGCGATTGACCTCGGTCGAGTATCCCAAAGCGTCAGTGAGGGCGCGCGCTTCGCCGACCCGCAGAATCCAAGTTTGTTGAAGCGTCTGCTCTCGCTGACGCTTCGGGTTACGAGATTTTCCGAACGTGCCCTCCACGAAAGGTTTCTCCATGCGACTCTGCCGATTCGAACTTCAACAGTCACAACAAATCGGTTTCTTCGACGACACGACGGTCATGCCGTTGGCCGCAGCCGCGGCGAAAGTCGGCGTTTCGCTTCCACCGATAGACGGACTGACGACCGCATTACCCGGAGGCAGCCACCGAAAAACCGTCGAAGGCATTCAGCAGCGACTCGCTCAATTGCCGGCCGGCGATCTGGCCGCACTGTGTGTTCCGAGCAACTCGGTGAAATTGCTGGTTCCGATTCCGTCGCCGACGAAACTGCTGTTGCTGGCCGGTAACTACTCGAAGCACATCGAAGAAGGTGGCGGTAAGGCGACCGAACGAGAGCAGACGTTTCCGTATGTCTTCATGAAGCCGCCGCTCACGACGCTCAATCACCCCGGCGATCCGGTTCGCATTCCGGAGGTCTCGCCGAATCACATCGACTGGGAATTGGAACTCGGCGTCATCATCGGCCGCACGGCGAAGAACGTGAAAGAGGCGGACGCGCTTAACTACGTCGCTGGCTACACCGTCGTGAACGACATCTCCGACCGCAAGTTCCGACCGAACCCTGGCCGTTTGCAGCGAGAGAAGGACGGCTTCTTCGATTGGCTGCACGGCAAATGGCACGACACGTTCTGCCCGATGGGTCCGTGCGTCCTTCCTGCCGATGAACTTGCCGATCCGCAGACGCTGCACATGACGCTCAAGGTCAACGGCCACGTTGAGCAAGACGGCTCGACCGCCGAGATGGTCTTCCCTGTCGCCGCGATCATCGAGTTCATCTCATCTTTCGTGACGCTCGTCCCGGGAGACATCATTTCGACCGGAACCACGTCCGGCGTCGGCCACGCGAAGGGCAAGTTCTTGAAAGCCGGCGACGTGATGGAGGCGTCGATTGAGCAGATCGGGACGCTGCGCAGCCCGGTGGTGTGACTTCAAACGAGCACGACGCACCAGCGAGTGGCTGAAACGGCCACTTTCTAACGCGTCGTGCTTATGAACGCGCTGCGAATTGTGCGACGACATCCAGACCGACCAGTTCGCTCCAAGCACAGATCAAGCGTCGATATATCGCTCCCGGTTGGCCGTCCCCAATTGCCACGCCGTTGATCTTCGTTACCGGGCACAAGCCGTAGGGAGTGCTCGCCAGGAATGCCTCGTCTGCGTTCATCACCGAGAAGACTTGAGTGTCCCGTTCGACGAATGGAATGCCGAGCTTCGCGGCGAGTTCGATCACGATCGCTCGGCTGACGCCCGGAAGCGTGTTTCGCAGAGTCGGCGAGACGATCGTGCCGCGCTCGACGATCAAGAAGTTTGCTCCGCTCGTCTCCGTCACATTGCCGTCCAGGTCTAACAACAGCGCCAGCGCATTCGGATCGGCCAGCCGGGCCTCTTGGTCGGCGAGGTAATAATGCATGCGGCTGCGATACTTCATCTTCGGGTCGTAGCACTGCGGCGGGACGTGCCGAATGCTCGGCGTAACGACGTGTGCTCCGTGCTTCACCCGCTCGGCCCACTGAGCGAACGGCATCGGAAACGTGTGCATGACGATCGTCGGCCCACTGCGCACCGGCGTCCCCGGCACGGCGACATACGAGCTGTACTCGCCCGCCGTCACGAAATGAATCAGGCCGAGTTCATCCTCCGCCTCGATCAGCTTCGTGTTGTGCGCCAGCAGTTCGCGCGACGTGGCGACGAGTTGCTGCTGGCTCATGCCGATGTCGAAGCGAACGTACTTCAGCGACCGAAACAGCCGCGCAACGTGATCTTCCAAACGAAATGGCTGATGCCGAAACGTCCGAGTCATCTCGGTCACGGTCGCACCGAGCACGACTCCCGCGTCATAGATTTTCAAACTCGCCTGCGAGGCGGGAATCATCTGGCCGTTAAGAAACACAAGCGGTTCGGGCATCGTAGCTCTCGTAGGATGGGCACTCCTGCCCGTCCCTTTCGTTGAACCAAACACAGGACGGGCAAGAGTGCCCATCGCATTAAAGCACCTCATCCACAGTCGCTATCAGTTTTGCGATCTCCGCGTCGTCCCAGGGTTTGTCGAGCGTTCCCAGCGGAGCACGCGGCATCCCGATGTCGAGACTGTATTTCACACGCATCGCCGCTCGGAAGAACGACCAGATCGAACCGGACGCGATGACCTTCGCGATCACCTGTTGGAAGGCCAACATGAAGGTGCGAGCTTTCTCAACTTGTCCCGCGACCATTGCCTCGCGAGCGCGCCGACATGCGGGGCCGAAGACGTTGTAGAACGTCCCGATCGCTCCGATCGAACCGGACAGCACCGCCTGACACATCACCTCGTCCGCGCCGCTGAAGAGCTGCAGCCGGTCACCGGCGAACGAGTGAATCAAGCCGAACAAATACAAATCGCCACTGGTGATCTTCATCCCGGCGATGTTCGGCAGCGACAGGATGCGCTCGGTGTATTCCTTCGCTCCGACCGACAGTTTTTGTGCCAGTTCGATGTGATACACGAACAGCGGCAACTCCGACGCCGCACCGATGCGGCGGTAATGCTCGAAGACCACGTCGGCCGAGTGCGGGTAATAAATCGGAGCGACCGTCGAAACCGCATCGGCTCCAACTTTCGCCGCGTGCTTCGCCAGAGTCACCGCATCGTCTGTCGCGACCGCTCCGATATGCGCCATGATCGGGATGCGTCCGGCACTCGCCTTTACGCAGCGCTCGACAATCCCTTGCCGTTCCTCAACCGTCAGCAACGGCCACTGTCCCGTCGAGCCCGTCACGTACAGGCCGTCGAGCCCTTGCTTCGCAAACAGATCGACCAACTTCTCAACCACATCCAACGCCGGTTTGCCATCCGCCCCAAACGGAGTCACCAGCGCCGGCCACATCCCACTAAATCGACGAGTCATTTTTCCCCTTTTGGAATGCGGTGATGCATCACCACGTTCCATTGCAGCGAAGCTGCTTTTGTTTGAAATCTGTTACCCACAACCAAAACAAAGCGACTCCACCGCAAATCCAAAGCGGCGGCGCATCGCCGGACTCCAAATTCAATTCGCTTCTTCCGCTTCGGCCAGTTTCTTCTTGAGCGGACGATAACCGTACTCGTTGAGTATCGCGATCAACCCGCGATCACTGTTACTGCGAGCCACCGCCGCCATGGCATTCAAGGCGTTATTGAGCGACTCAATAGCCTTCTCCAACTCAGCGATCTGCGTGACCGTGTCCTTTGTCATTTCGGCAGCGCCCGCCTTTTGAACGGCCTGCGCGAAGCTCAAATACTCCAACGCGAACTCAAATCGCCGGGCCCAATACAACGAAAAGGCCCGGCCTCCTTCGCGGGCTCGTGTGTTGGCTCGGTACATCTCGTTCATGGCGTTGAGATAGTCGTCGGCGGCGGCTGTGAGTTGCTCAGAGTTCTTGCTCGCGACTTGTTCGACAACCCGCAAGTTCACTGGACTGGACATGCCGCCGCCAAAGGGTAGTTGTTCCATGATCTTTTGAGCGTGATGATTCCGCTGGAAGGCGGCGAGCACACGGTCGGCGACTTCATCACCACAAGTGGAGTCAATTACTTCGCGGCAGAGTTGCTCGAACGTCAGTACCGATCCAAAGCTGTTGCGGCTGAGCCAATAGACGGGCAGGTCAATGTCGCTGATGCCGTCCGGATCGACCACGTAATTGTTGGAACTGAACTGTCGCACCTTCTCGAACGCTGCAGGGAAATCGACGGGGCTGCTCGGCAAGAACGGTTCTCTTTCAATCAGCAGAACCATCGGCTGGGTGACTTTAGAGGCAATCTGTTGGTCGAGTTGTTCAATCGGCACGAACGCTCGCACTGGAAACGAATTCGCGCGAATTCGTACGGCCACGTCTTTGCCATCTGCGCGACGCCAAAAGTGAGGATCGGGAAAGACACGCCGAAAGTCTTGTCGGGAGACTTTGGCCGCGCGAAATTCCAGATCGACGCCATCAATGGTCGGGTAGGTGTCGAGGTACGCTCGCAGTTGCGTTCGCGCCAATTCCAGCAGCTTTTGATTCTGAAAGAATTCCGACTCATCGGCGACGACGTGTGGACCATCGCTTCCTTGCGAGCTGGCCTCCTTCACGAAGGGTCGGAAATTCTCTGGAAACCAATCAGGGCGAAGCTGCAACCGCACGGCCATCCCCGCCGCGCGAGCCGCCTCGACGATCCCGTTCAGATGCTGCTGGCCCGCCGCAATGCGATCTTCGTAGGTCGTCACCGTGGCAAAGCTGGGGTTCTCAAAGTTCTTGGCTCCGCCGAACACCTTGCGGCCGGATGTGTTACCCGATACCGGGTAGACCATATCCGAAAAGCCCCAGAGACCTTCAGACCGTCGCGAGACTCCGGCGAACTCGAAATGCACAAACGGCTGCGACGCCCGCACATTGATGCTGACTCGATTGAACTTGAGCTTTGCGAGTTGCTGGAGCACACGGCGATGCTCTTCCACGCTCCATGAACCGGAGTCCATCGGGCCTCGGTTACGGAAGTGCCATTCACGCTCGCGATGCTGCGGCTCCAGCACGACATCAATGCCATCGAGCTTGAACTCCGGCGGGCTGACCGGATCGAGGTCGCCGAACAGCATCGTTCGAATTCCGAGCCGGTGGCCGAACTCGGCGGCGGCCCAATACGTCGCGACGGGGCTGCCTCCGCCGACGAGCAAGGCGGGTTTGCTGTTGTGCGTCACGCTGCGGAGCAAGTGGCCTTGGTCGGTCAGCTTCTTGTCGCCGCTCGGCCAGGAGGCGGCGAACGGTTTCATGCGGGCGTTCGTCTCGGGGCTACCGACGAAGATGACGTGCCGCGCATCGGCCGGCGCGGTCGTGGCGATCGTCACGTCGGCTTCGTAGACTCGTTTGAGTTGGTGGGCCAGTTCATCCGCCGCGAGGCGTTCCAGCGCGGCAGCCTTCTCGCTGATGACAATATCCACGCGCGGCGCGGCGATAGATGGCGAGGCAGAGAGGGCAACTGACAAAAACAACGAGGACAGGAATAGTAGACGAAGATGGAATGCGTTCATTTGTTTTGCTCCCCTTTTTCTGTCAGTCCTGACCGACTTGAACACTTATTCCAACCCAAAGCAAAACAGCGACTCGCGGCCACGCACATAGATTCGGCCATCGGCGATCGCCGGTGTCGCGACGCATGATTCGCCGACGTCATTGGTGGCGAGGATGTTCAGCTTCGGGCCTTGTTCAAGCACGACGATGAAGCCGTTCTCGCCCGTCACGTAGATCTTGCCGTCGCCGGCCACCGGTGAAGCGTAGTAGTCGCCGATGTTGCGGATGCGGCTGAGTTCCCAATGGCTCTTGCCGGTTTTGGTGTCGAAGGAGCTGGAGAGTCCACCCTTCTTGACGATGAACAGCTGCTCGCCAACAACAATCGGCGAGACAATATTCGACGGCGATTTGTTGTTGATGTTCCACAAGACGTGGGTCTTCGTGACGTCACCGCGACCGCCGCCGCGCACGGCCTGAATCGTATTGCCGCCACCGACTTGGTTTTTGGCTGATTGAAATGCGGTGTCGAGTTCCCCTTCGGCGATGACTCCGTCGCCGTTCTTGTCCGAGGCGTCAAAACGCGAACCAAATTCCTTGGGGATCTCCGCCTTGGTCAGCTTGCCGTCCTGGTTGGTGTCGAGCCATTCAAGCAGCGCGAACTTCAGTGTCCGTTTCTCGTCGCCATAGCTTTGGCTCGACAAATAAATGATGCCGTCCTGAACGATAGGCGAGGCCATCATCGTCCGCAGCGTTGAGTTGCTGGCCCAGCGTTCAGCTCCTGTCGCCGGGTCATAGCCTTTCAGGAATCCGCTGCCGGACACGACGACATCGGTCTGCCCATTCGCTTCGCAGATGACCGGCACCGCGTAGCCACCCAGCATATCTGAACGATCAGCGGTCCACTTCATGGCCCCGGACTTCGCATCGACCGCGAACAGCACCGGAGACAGATCGTCGTCCTGATTAAAATAGACGGTGCCGTCATGCACGATCGGCGATGAGGCGGCTCCCCAGTCCATTAAATAGCTGGGGCTGGGCAGCGAGCGTTTCCACTTCTCCTCGCCGCTCATCGCCTCGAGTGCGATGAGGCCCAGCGTACTGAAGTAAACGTAAACCTGCTTGCCGTCGCTGACGGGAGTACTCGACGCATGGCTGTTCGGCGGAGTGATTCGGGGTAGCTTGCCGGACTCGAAATCGCGTTGCCATAACTTCTTGCCAGTCGCGGCCTCGAAGGCGAAGACGGAAAAAGTCCGCTCGGCCGTCATTGCCGTCGTGAAGACTTTCCCGCCGACAACGATCGGGCAGCCAACTCCGTCGCCGAGCTTCACCGACCACCGCAGGTTTGTCTCTAGCGAGAACTCGGTCGGCAATTTCTTCTTCGACGTCGAGACGCCGCTGGCGTTGACGCCGCGGAATTGCGGCCAGTCCTCGGCGAATGCCGGCATTGCAATTAGCCCGATTAACAAAATGCCCAGTCGATAAGTCATAATGCCTCTCTCCCGAATTCTTCCCGAGCAGCGAAATCAAACTGCACTCCAAGACTAAGTCTTCAACCCCATCTGCTGATGCTGTTCATTGACGGCAGTCATGTATCGAGCGAAAGCAACTTCGTCTCGCTGGCAACTGACCCCTTTGAAGACCATGGCAAAGGCTCGACGGTTGCGGATTGGTGAGCGGTTCGCGTCGGCTCGGTGAATTGTGTTGCCGTGATGAGCGACAACATCGCCGGGAGCCAGATGGATGCGGACCTCGGCGGCGCGGTCGGCGTCGCCGTAGTCGGTGATTCCCTGCGAAAAGCCCAGCACTTTCGAGCGATTGTGCGGGCGGATCGGCACCAAGTGCGAGCCGCGGACGTATCGCAGGCAGCCGTTCTCGTCATCGACATCATCGAGCGCCATCCAGATCGTGATGACACTCGGCGGCGTGAGGCAGAAGTAATAATTGTCTTGATGCGGCGGAGTGATGTGATTCGTTCCCGGCGGCTTGTTGAACCACTCGGGCCCTTCGCACGCGGCAGGTTCACCAATGAGCGACTCGGCCAACGCTTTCCACTTCGGCTGCCGAGTGTATTCCGCGAAGAACGAATCCTTCTGCATGTGCTGCATCTGCTTGAGCGTCTCCGGCCGCGACTTGTCATCGAAGAATGCATCGGCGTCCGGCAGCGTTGGCACGACCTTGCGGATGTAGCGATCCAGCTCGCGGCGCAGTTCGGCGAATTCGTCGGCGGATAACAATTGGCGAACGATGACGAAACCGTTGCGGTCGTAGTCAGATTTCCATTCGGAAGGGCTCATGTCGATTCCTTGGATTGGGCGACTTCGCGGTCGTACATGACGCTTTGCCAGGTCAGGCCGTTGACCTGCTCCGGCCGAGGCGGCGGGAGCAACGATCCCAGCAATGCGGCTGACACGAACGTCACGGTCCACGACAGTGGAATAATGAGATACACCGTTGGGCCGGGTACGTTCCACAAGGACTCCATGTGCGACATGGCTAGCCCGGCGGTTGCTCCCAAGCAACCGGCGATCACGACGGCGGACTGTCCGACATGTCGCAACAGAATGCCTGTCATGAACACGGCTCCTAACGGGCCGAGCACGCAATTGAAGCTGCGGAATTGCATCTCCAGGATATTCGACTTGTCCTTGAGAAAATGAATCGCGATGCCGGTTGCCGTCACGAACGTTCCGATGGCCAGCGTCAGGATTTGAGCCAGCCGCAGTTCTTGCTTGCTGTCGAGTGGTTGCGATCGGAAGCGGCGCACGAGATCGACCGTGATGACCGTCGCCGTCGAGTTGATCCCCGAATCAATGCTCGACTGCGCCACTGCGAAGACAGCCGCGACGACGAACCCGCTCACCCCGATCGGCAGCCCATATACGATGAATCGCGGAAAGATTTTGTCGGCGAACTCGGCCGAGCGTGGATCGGTGATTCCGGGTGGCAGTTCGCTTGTGTGTCGAAGGTAGTACGTCAGCAATGCCATGCCGACGAGACTCAGCAGCATCGCCATCGACGCGTCGGCCAGATAATTGACAGCGGCTGTTTTACGCGCCGCCCGCGCGTCTTGTGTCGTGAAGTACCGCTGCAACGCAACTTGATCCGAAGCGTGCGTACAAGCGTGCCAAAACACGCCCGACAACAGCGACCACAACACCGTTCGGCCCAACGACAAATCCCAACTGCCCCAGGCCGGTAGTTGATGCGCGACACTCGTGGTCTCGGCCCACCATTCGGACGGGCCGGTCCCGGTGCGACTGGCGACGATCACCAACGTCAGCACAGCTCCAAAAAACAATACTGCGAATTGAATCACGTCGGTCCAAATCACCGCGCGAATTCCTCCCAACATCGTGTACACCGTGCTGACGATGCCCGTCGAAATCATCACGAAGAAGAACCAGCCGGTCTCGGAGAATTGGACAGCTCCGCCCGTCAGTGTCGAGATCGCAGCTGGGGCGCTGTCGGCCGTCATCTGTGCGATCGCCGACGACGCCGTGAAAACGATCGCCCCCATCCAGACGAATCGCATGTAAAGGTACACGGTCACGCCAAACATCCGCGCCGACGTGCCGAACCGTCGTTCGAGATATTCGTAAGCGCTCGTCAGCCGTAGCCGCATGAAGAACGGCACCCACAGATATCCGACAATCACAAACGCCACGGGTGCGGCCAGAATTGTGATGCCCTGTGCAATGCCGTTCTTGATGATCTCGCCGGGCATCCCCAGGTACGTCAGCGTGGACATCAACGTGGCGATCATGCTCAGCCCGGCGAACAGCCAGGGCATTTTGCGGTCGCCGACAAAAAACTCTTCGCTGGTTTCCTGCTTGCGCGACAAATGCCAGCCGATCCCCAGCAATAAGGCCATGTAGGCAAACACGATCAAATAATCGACGACGTGCAATCCAGTGCTGGCGGGCGAAGTCGGAGGCATGTGGCGATCTCAATGGGTGATGTCGATGAACTCACGAGAGCGTTTCCTGTTTGAGCACAGCCTATCGCACCAGTCGCCGAAACGCATCTTGCTGGCGGGGGCATTCGAGGAACGACTCGGCGTTGCCGCTCTCGATCGCTTGGCGGAGGATCGCGAAGACCTCGCGAGCCGCTGCCGTCGTCTGCTCCAACTCCGCCGCTCCTTGAGCCGCGTTGAGGTAGAAGCTCGCGTAGCCGTGACAGCCACGCTTGGCCATCTCCTGAATGAATAACGTTGCCAGAACCGGTTTCAGATCGGGCGACGCCGAGGCGAACTCCAAATGCGGATGCACGGCCAATCCGGAGCATTTCACCTCAAGCCCAGTCTCTCTCGCGACGGCATCGAGTCGCGATTGCAGTTCACGACCGAATGACCAGAGTCCCTCCGATATGTTTCGACGTCGCAGTTCACGGATCGTCGTCAGCGAGGCGGCCATGCCGATCGGATCGGACCAGTAGGTGCTGGAGATGAACATCCTCGCCGCCGGCTCCATCACGCTGCGCCGCCCGACGACCGCTCCCATCGGATAACCGTTCGATATCGATTTCGCGAAGACCGCCATGTCTGGCGTCACGCCGACGTACCCTTGAGCCCCCTGCATCCCGAAGCGAAATCCCGACGAGACCTCATCAAAGATCAACACGGCCCCATGTTCCCGCGCCAGCTTTGCGACTCCCGCGAGGTATCCGTCCGTCGGCTTTTCAGACCGCAACGGCTCCATGATGACCGCCGCGACTTCCCCTTTGTGATCGTCAAGCATCTGACCCAACGCCGTGAGATCACCAAACGGAAACGGAAGAGCCGTTCCGGCCAACGCCTTGGGCACGCCGATCGGTTCAATTCCGGGGAACAAGTGCGAATTCAAACTCTCTTCGGCCACAAGATTCGCCGCGAGATACCAGTCGTGCCAGCCGTGATAGCCGCAGAAAAGCACCTTGTCTCGACCAGTCGCTCCCCGAGCGATTCGAACCGCGATCGCGCACGCCTCGCCGCCACACTTGGCATAGCGAACCATCTCGGCACACGGAATCGTGCGACAGAATTCCTCGGCCAGTTCGACTTCAAGTTCGCTGCTGATCGACGTCGCGACCCCCTTGCCGATCTGTTCGCGCACCGCGTCGTCTACAACTGGATCGCAGTAACCGAGAATGATCGCCCCAATGCCACTGACCCAGTCGATGTACTCGTTCCCATCGACATCCCAAAAGCGTGCGCCCTTCGCTCGCGCGGCATACACTGGCGACACGCCATAGGCATACTTCGTCGGCCGACGGCTGAGCAACTGCGTCCCGCCAGGAATGAGTTCGTTGGCTCGACGATACAGTTCGTAGGATTTTTCGACGCGGTGCATGACAGGCCTTTTGGAATGCGGTGTGTCAGCGCCGCTTTGGATGGTTTTATTTTCACGGCAAAACCCACGGGAAATTCAAAGCGGTGCTGACACACCGCAGTTCCAAGGACGTTACTTGGGCGTCATTGACGGACTGCTGATCGAATCGCGGAGACAAAAGCCACCGTCCACGACTAGCGAGGTGCCGGTGATGTAGTCAGCGTCGTCGGAACACAAGAACGTTGCTGCTCGGCCGATGTCGGACGGTGTGCCGATGCGGCCCCACGGGAGTTTTGCTCCTTCTTCTGCGATCATCGCGTCGCCGAAGGTTTCGTGTTCGCCGGGGGTGTCGATCCAGCCGGGTTCGATGACGTTGACGTTGATCCGGTGTCGGATCAGTTCGGCGGCCATCGTGAAGGCCATGTGATTCAAACCCGCCTTGGCCGCGTTGTAGGCGACAGCACGAGCGTAGGGCCGTCGTGAATGGACGCTTGAAATGAACAGGATTTTCCCACCGCCTCCGCGTTCAACCATGTGACGCGAGACGAACTGGCTCATGTGGAACCCGGCGGTCAGTGTGCCTCGCAGCGTCTTGTCGAAGACCTCCGGGTCGTAATCGAGAAAATCACCGCGCCGCGAGTACGCGGGGTTGCTGACCAGGATGTCGATCCGGCCGAATGCCGCGAGCGTCCGTTGCACGATGTTCTCGCACGAGGAACGCTCGAACGCATCGCCGTCGACGAGTAAGCCGCGGCGGCCGAGCGATTCGATTTCAGCGATCAGCGATGCAGTGTTGACATTTGGCTGCCGATCATTGATTGCAACGTCGGCCCCGGCGCGGGCCAGTTCCAACGCACAGCCTCGTCCGATCCCGCGAGCGGCTCCGGTAACGAGAGCGGTGCGACCGGACAGTTTGAGAATATGAGACGCAATTGGCTGGGCAGGTTGAGGCATGGTAACACCAAACTAACCCACGCAGTCTGCGAGCGAAAGGCGAGCCGCATCATTGGCACAAACCTGCGCTCCGCGCTCACTCACAGCGGAAGCCGGAGTCCGTCGTAGGCCAACTCGACGCCAGCAGGCAAGCGAGCATTTGTCGCGTCGTAGTCGAGCTTGTGGGACACATGCGTGAAGAACGCTTGGCGCGGACGGAGCCGTTCCACGACCTCCAAACTTTGAGCGATGCTGAAGTGTGTCGGATGCGGATTGTCTTGCAGGGCGTCGAGGATCAGCACGTCCAGCCCTTCCAGCAGCGGCCAACTTTCCTCAGGGATGTGGCTGACGTCGGTGCAGAAAGCGACGTCATTGATTCGATAGCCGAGGATCGGCAACTGCCCGTGCAGCAAGCGGATCGGCTGCACTCGCTGGCCGAGCACGTCGAAGGCCTCGAGGCCAATCCGCACAAACTCCAATTTCGGAATCGCCCCCGGATGCAGGACTTGGGATGGAGTCTCGAAGGCGTAACCGAACGACGCGCGAAGCTGTCGCTCGACCCGCTCTTCGCAAAACAGCGGAATCGGCCGCGACAACTTCCAACCGCTGGTCCGCAGATCGTCGAGCCCAAAAATGTGATCGGCATGCGCGTGCGTGAACACGGCCGCTTCAATTAAACGGACTCGCTCACGCACCAATTGCAGCCGCAGTTCGGGGGGAGTGTCGATGACGAACACGCCGCGCGGAGTGTTGATCGCGACACCGGTGCGCGTGCGATGATTCTTCGGATTAGTCGATGTGCAGACCGCGCAATCGCAGCCGATCATCGGCACACCGACGCTGGTACCGGTGCCAAGCAGGATCAGTTCGCCGCGAGATGAGTCAGGTTCAGGCATGGATCATGGGACGGTAGGTCAAGGCGGACTCAGCAACTTCCGCAAGCGCTGCAGATCGGCCTGCAAGCGCTCGATCGGTTGAGCGGCAAAATCACGCGGGCTACGAAGCCCAGGCTGGAAGTTCAACGTTTCATTCATCGAGTCGAGCACAGCCTGAATCTGGCGGTCCTGTTCTGGGTCTGTTTGCGTGCTGGCGACGATCGCGTGTTGCAGCGCGTTCAAGCTCAGAAAGAGTTGCGTGGCCGAATCCCAATCGCGATTCACAAGGTTTAGGCCATCATCGGTCACGAAGGCGAGTCGCATCGCCGCGAGCGATTTCGCGGAGAGCACGTCCTTGGCTGCATCGTTGCGGTTGAATCGTTCAGCTGCCGAACGAAGTCCCTGCGCGATGGCGATGGCTTCGCGCGAGATCGCATCGGCTGGCAAGACTGGAGACTCAAACCGTGACCGCAGCTTCGTCAATTCGGATTGCGGGATTGAGTTCTCTGAACCGACGACTCGCCGAGCGAGCGGATCGAGCATCGCATACGGCCATGCGTTCCAGGCGAACGAACCTCGCGGGCGTTTCGCCGCGTCTTTCGACTGCCACCAGCTTGCGGATCGCAAATCGTGATGGCAGGCGAAGCAGTTCCATTCGGCAAGTTCTGGCCACCTGGCGGGAGTCACTTTCGCCAGCTCCGCACGCTGGCTGAGCAATTCCAAAGAACGCTGTGCCGCGACCGTCTGGCCGACAGTCCACAGCTTGGCCTCGAAGACAGATCCTTTCTCGACGGCCGGATGCCGTTTCGCATCGACTTCGGCAGGCCAATGCTTAGGCCAGTTGGCGTGGAACGTGGAGAGTTCAAAAAACAGACGCGGGTGTCCGGCGGCGATCAAATCGTGATTGACGTCTCGGCCGGGGCCGCCGACATGGCAATCGGCACAGGCATTGGCTCGCGTCAGTACGTCGGTCAGGTCGCGATAACCTCGACGCTGTTTATCCGCCGCAGATCGCAGCTTCCAGTCGCTGCGGACATGCTCAGTCAGCCAGCGCTCTGCGGGACCGTGGCATTGCTCGCAATCGACACCGGCGAGCGGAGTGCGACCGGAAATTGAAGTCAGCTTGGACTCAACGCTGGTTGCTGGCGAGTGGCAGTTCAAACAGACGGCAGACTCATGTGCCGGCTTCGGCAGGTTGAGCAGTGCGGCCATTTGTCGCGAGAGATCGTTTTCCAGGACCGAGTAGGCTCGGGAATGCGGGTCGCGCGCGGACCAGATCGGGAACTCAGAGCCAACGAATTTGTGGCCGGCGAGTCCGCCGTGACAGGCGGCAGTCGCACAGGAGGCGCTCCCGACGAGTTTGGGTGGCGCGTCTTCGGCAACGGTGTCATCGGCGCTGAGGCAGACGACAATGCAGAGTGCCGATTGCAGAGTGCAAAGTGCAAAGTGAGTGGCACGCGCGGCCATCACTCTCACATTGTTCATTTTGCATTCTGCACTCTGCACTTTGCATTTCCTCTCACCGCACAAACGGGCCGTCCCACTTGTTCTTGGAGCGGTCGTGATAAACGTGGCACTCAATGCACAACGTCCGAGCGCCGCGGTTTACGTTTGAGAGCAGGTCTTTCAACGATTCGTTTGGCGGTGCCTGTGGCGATTCCGATTTAGGAACGCTGTCGGCTTTGATTCCGTCGAGCCATTCGGCGGGGCGGTGAGCGTGACAGGCTCGACAAATGTCGATCGAAGGGATCAGCACGTCGCCGGTGTTTTTGCTTTGAGCCACATCGGCGTGGCAGACCGTGCAACTCAGCAGGCGATGTGGTTCGTGATGGAATTTGCTGTGCAGCAGCCAGCGCGACGGGATGTTCGTCGGGACAATCTTCCAATCTGCGATCGCAGTCGGAGATTTTTCGGCGACTGGTTCAACTTCGTGGCAGTAACGACAGCCGCCGGTGGCTTCGTAGCCGAATTGGCTGTGTCGATGCTGCTGAGCAATCTGCTCGGCCTTGGTAACGTCATCGAGAACGGCCTTGGCTTGATCCTTGGAGAGTCTCTGGAAGTCGCGATGGCCGGGGAGCGGGCGCGACGGCTCATCGCTCGGGAGTCCGACTTCCGACTTCCGACTTCCGAATTCCCTCAGCGTGTAGGTCTCTGTGAGGAATCCGCGGACGATGTCCGGCGTCTGGTGCGGTACGGCTTGGCCGGGGAAGCGTTCGTGGTCGAAGAGCAGCGGATGGCATTCACGACAGTGTCGCTCGAACGAGATCGGCTTGAGGAATCGCCCTTCCTGGTCCGGTTCGTGGCAAACTTCGCAGCTGCGAGACAGGTCTGTTAACTTGCGGTCCTTGCCGATCAGCCCGTGAATGAGTTTTCCATTCGCGTCGTATTCCGCCTTGAGATGCGCGGCGTGGTTGAAGCGAATGCGGCCTCGGTCCTGCCACCGCGAAGCCGTGTCACCGGGACGTTTGAAGTTCTCGATCGCGAGATTGACTCCGTGCTTGGCGTTTGGAGGCTCCGACGCCGCGTCCTTCAGCAGCGTCTTCAGTCGAAACTCGGGATGACCTTCGCGTTCATCGAATCGAATGACACGCTTTGCGAAGACCTCGCTCACGCCGTGAGTCGTTTTCAATTCGGTGTGACAGGCGATGCAGTGGCGACTGCTGGGCCTGGTGAGCATGTCGGTCCCTTCGTGCTCCTGATGGCAGGCCGCGCACGAGATGTCCTTGTGAGCCGGAATCTGATTGGCGTGATGCTCGGCGACACGGTGGCAGGTCTCGCATTTCTTGTTGTCGATCGAATGGGCGTCGTCAGAGAACGCGACCAGTCGTTGCAGCGGAGTCCACGTCGTATGACAGCGCCAACATTCGTTCTCGATCAACCGATGCGGCGTGGTCACGTCACCGGCCTGATAGATCTGATTCTCCCCCTGCGAATGCTGGAGCATCAACCACATCAGCGAGCCGACGCCTGACCACAACGCCAGCCACCACGCCGCGCGACGCTGGCGGTTCGGCTGCCGATGCACGTTGATGTCCACGCGACTGGAAAGCTCGCGGCTGGAACGCAGCATCTTCATCTCCCAAACGGAACCACGCGCAGTGACACGATGACGTGCGCGACAAACAAAACAAGCAACGCAATCGACGGTGGAATGTGCAGGATCAGCCACCAGTGCAGCCAGCGATGTAACCGCAACTGGGTGTTGAACTGCCGTCGCTCCTCGCAGAGGTCTTCGAGTTCTTGCAGCGAGTCGTGCAGTTCGGCCGGCAGATCAGATCGCAGTTGTGCGAAGATTCGCCGAGCGGAGATGTTGTCGTCCAACCGATGCTGCGGCGATCGGCCGTTGTTCAAGAAAGGTCGCACGACGCGAATATGAAAGTCACGGAACTTTGCCAACAGCGCGGGAGGCGTCGGCGCAGCGATCTTCGGTGGAGTGGCGGCGACAGGTTTCTCTGCGGTGGGCTTCACCATCGGCGCTGGCTTTTTGACCGCTGGCTTTTCGGCGGCGGGCGCTGCTGCCGTGGTTGGTTTTTCGGCTGTGAGTGGCTTGTGCGTGTCGGTCGCCGAGTCCGCTCCTGAGCCCTTCGCGGCCGCGAGCTTGGCCTGCATTTGTTGCAACGGAGACAGCTTCATTTCGGGAGTTGCCGCTGGTGCAACCTCGACAGCCGGTGCGGCCTCGCTGGGCGTTGGAGTGGACTTAGTAGCCATCTTGGCTCGCATCTGTTCGAGCGGAGACAACTTCTTCTCTTCGAGAGGAGCGGCAGGAGGGGCTTCGACAGAAGAAGTCGGACTTGAAGCCTCTGCATTCGGCTGTGCGGCTGATTTCGCGGCGGCTTTCGCACGCATTTGTTCGAGGGGCGAAAGCTTCTTTTCCGGCTCGGCCGCAGCGGAAGAAGTTGGATTCGCAGTCGTCGGCGCGGGAGCTTCACCACCTGCGGCTTTGGCAGCGGCTTTTTCACGCATCAGTTCGAGTGGGCTTTTCGGCTTCGTCGCAACGGGCGAATCTGGGACTGTGTCGGGTTCCGAGCCCTCAGCCGGTTTTTGGCCACCCTCTGCCGAGGGAAGAGGGGTGGTGTTCGGGAGAGTGGGTTTTGTGGCGATGATTTCGGCAGGAGCATGGGCTGCTGGTTTCTTGGCGTCTGCTTCGGGGAGCGGGACGTTGGCGTAAACCTTTGCCAACTCCTTCGGGAAGTCGGACTCACGTTTCAGCACGCGTTGCTGTTTAAGGACTTCCTCGGCGAACGGCTTGATTGGTTCGAAGTCGATGTCGAGCGCTCCGGCTTGCTTGGCGACCAGTTGATCCGCGCGGAATCGCATCGTTTGTGACAAGAATGGAATCTGAGCAACCATCGTTTCCAACGGCACACGCGTCGTCAGCAATCGCGGGATGACTTGTTGCAGCGCGACTCCCGCGAAACCGGTCGCGACCACCAGTCCGAACGCGACCCACAGCAGATTCTCCAGCACGCCTCCCCAGTGAAAGCCGGCGTGAAACAGAATCAGCACGAAGCCCAGCGTCCCCAACCACAAATGCCCACGCAACCAAAACTGAGCCGAACCGACTCGCCAAGTTGGTAGCCGTTTGCGTACGGCCAGCAGCGCGGCGAAGATCATCAACAGCGAACCGGCGATGCCAAGAATCAAACCAAGGACACTTCCGCCCGTCGGGCCGTGAATCGACCGCTTGTCGATCGCCCAATAAGCCGATGCCGCGACCGACAGCACGAGTGTGCTTCCAAAAATCCAGGGCTTGTGCGTCCGGTCAATCAGCAACTTCTCGCCTCCCGCTCAGAAAGAAATCTTGGGCGTGGACACGCATCGCGGCATCATGCGGGCAAGCATAAACGCACGAGGGTGACTGACTGGGTAACGAACTGCACAAGTCGCAGACGACTGCTTGCTCGGTGATCGACTTGATTTCCGATTCGGTTCCGAGTGCTTCGCGAGCCTGTGCGCTCAGTTCGACCGGCTTGGTCAGCGGATTCATCTGGATCGAGCCGTAGGGGCATTGATCAGCGCACATGCCGCAGCCGATGCACCAATTCTCGATAACGATTTCTCCCTTGTCTCCTCGATGGATCGCGCCGACCGGACAACCAATCATGCAGACCGGGTCAAGACACGACCGACATGAGATCGGCACAAGATAATTTTCAAATCGCGGTCCATCGAGGAACAGCCGTGTGCGGCCATCGTCGTGAGCGGCCACGCACGCCTCGACGCACTGGTTGCAGCGCGTACAGCGGTTCAGGTCGATCAGCATCAGCTTTTGACCTTGGATCAATCCCAACTGTTCGAACTCCGGCGACTGCGTTGAGAAAAACAACCAGGCATCGGTCTTCGTCTGCTCGACCGATCGCTGTTTGCGCTGAGCGATCACGGCCTCGACTTTCGCCTTCAGCTTCGGCGACGCAGCGACCAGGTCTTGGAATGCGGATTTGCTGATCTTCACCAATTCGACGCGCGATGGAACGGCTCCGGTGCGCGAGTCGGGGACTCGCTGATTGGCTCCGCCATCGGGATGATCGTAGGCGTAGACCGTCGCACTGCGCGGTTCGTTGGCGATGACTCCTATCTCACCGAAGTAGTCGCCAAGGCCCAGATAACTGAGTGTCCGCCGAGGCCCGGCGCTCACCGCGCGGCGCGGCATGTTGGCAAAGACTAGTTCAAGCAGCAGCCGATGGAACGTGCGTGACTCCAAATCCGACCACTTTTTCGGATCGTCTGGGAAATCGTTCATTGCCAAGGTGATGGCGACACTGTCCACCGCCATCGCCACATCGGTTGTCGTCTTGCCGAACTGGGTGTGCAACTCCCCGTTGCAAATCAGCTCATTCAATCCGGCGATCAACGTCGCTTGATCCGCCTCACTGGCGGACTTCGTGGCGACGATCCGATCAGCCGCCTCTCGAACGGGTGATGAAAGAGCCGTAGCGACCTTTGATGCCAGTGCCGATGTTTTTGTGTCACTGATCTCTGCCGCAAGACCGGTCCACTGTGCCGCGGAAAACTCTGACGCACGAGCCTGCGTCCAGGCGTTGGCGACGACTTTCACCAAGCCGCCGCGAATGACGTAGAACGCATCCGAAGAATCGAACTGCTCGAAGATGATCCCGCCGGTCGGGACTTCGATCAGTTCGATCGCCTCGCGAAGTTTGGCGAATTCCGAGTCGCTCAGATTCTCGAAGATCGACAGCCGGCGGACGTGGTTTTCCAGGACTCGCTGCCTGTAGATCACATCCATCTGTTCCTTGTACGCTGGGTCGCTGTGCAGCATGTCGAGGACATTGCGGAGCATCTCCAGCATGTAGCACTCTTCGTCGGCCGCGACCGTCGCCGAGCGTGGCGCGCGGTTGATGCAGCTCATCTCGCCGAATAGGTCCCCCTCGTGCAGTGGAGCCATCTTGGTCGCCGCATTGACGTCGGCCCCGTCGATGGCAATCCACTTGGGCAGCTTGCGAGTCAATCTCCGTCCGGTCAGCCAGCGTGCCGCTCGCTGCCACAACGAACGGCGAGCCGCGTTGCCTTCCAGATTGACCAGCAGATGCGCGGTCGCCCGCTGCCGTAGCGAGACATTCGTCTTGCTCTCCGGGCGGTCCAACTCTTCGGCTTTGGGCCGCAACTGTTGAACCTCGCGGAGATATTCGTTTTCGAGTTTCGAGAGATCGTTCGCTGTCATCCGAGCATACTGCGGATGCAATTCCTCGCGTGAGCGTCCCGCCGCTCGATCCTCCAGTTCCTTGCGGATGCCCTTGATCTGGACTTCACGCAGTCTGAGCACGTCGCGCGTCGTCAGAATTGTGAACGCCGTCGCGCCGGCGGCGCCCTGTTCGCAGAGCACACGGCCGGGATGGCACTTTCGCAGCAGCGTTGAACCGGGGAACTTCTCGAACGACGGCGCTTTCTTGAGCGACTCGAAGATCGACAAGACTCCCAGTTCTTTGGCTGTGAGCAATTCATCTTCCGGGCCGATGGCAGCGGCAATCTGTTCGAATTCGGCCGGAATGTTGGTAACGATCTTCGCCATTGCGGGTTCTACGTCCTGCGAACGGTGGCAACCAGGAAGTGACGGAAGAAAGGTATTCTGGTGCAGCATTCATGTGAAGCAACGAGAACGACCGAGTTTAACACTCGCTGAAAAACGCAAGAAAAAACTCTCGACCCCGTGCAACACGAAGTCGAGAGTCGGTAGCCACGTTCGCCAGAACGTGGGTGTCGCGACGGATCGCCCATGCTCTGGCGAGCGTGGCGACGGTCTTGAAACCGCTTGGGTGAGTCCGCCTAAATCATGTTGATGACGCGTTCCGCCAGCCCCTTCTCGCCGAGAACGATGTTGAGCTTGCCGGTCGATGCGATCTTCTCCAGGACTTCCAGCTCACGCAGACGCATGAGCGTCGGGTTGTCCTGAAGCAACTTCGCGGTGTTCGACTGGCTGCGGATCGCGGCCGTCTCTTCGCGACGCACGATGAGGTTGGCCTCGGCCGCCTTCTTGGCTTCCGTGACCTTGTTCATCAGATCTTTCATGTCGCCCGGCAGAATCACATCGCGAATTCCGAACGAGACAACTTCCAGACCCAACTGTGCGGCTCGCGGACGGACGAGCTGCTCCAGCTCGCGCACGACCGATTCCTTGTCGGCCAGGAACGGGTCGAGTTCGCGCGTGCCGAGGATCGCTCGCAACGCCAACTGAGCCTCGCGGTACAGAGCCTGACGGAAGTCGTCGGCCACGCCCAGCGCCTGCCGCACGTCCGTGACGCGAAACGTCACAACGCCGTTCAGACGCAGCGTCACCTTGTCCGCCGTCATGATCTCCTGACCGCTGACATCCAGCATCGTCTCGCGAACGTCCACCGGGACCAGCTTGATCGTCGCGATGTTCTTCCAGAACGCATAACGCCCCGGCGACAACACCGCCACGATCTCGCCATCCTGAAACAACACACCCTGCTGACCCGCCTCAACGCTCAGCACGTCGAGAGCCTGGCCCACCAGCGTGGACTTCAAGATGACCGGCAAGTCCGCGTGCTCGAACCGCACCCGCCGCGCGTCGATCACCTCGACCCGCACGTCGCGGAACTTCGTCCAATACGCGAACTGCCCCGGCGGCAACACATGGCTGAACCGCCCATCAACCCACACCAGCCCGCGCTGGTAGTCCTTCAGGTCAACGACAACAGCTCGCCCGTCGAGCGCCCCCGACTTCACGATCACATCCAGCTTCTCATGCGTCAGCCACGGAGCCCGCTGCGACACAACATCGACGGTCACTCGACCGAGCGGATCGAAGAAGCGATGCGTCCCCTCGCCGAGCAGCCCGACGAACTCCCCTCGCCGGAACAACAGCCCGACCTCAAAGCTGCGAATGAAGATCTTCTTGAACATGATGCCTCTCCTTTGGAGTGCGGTGTGTCAGCACCGCTTTCTCGTTTCTTTCTTTGGATTTCTCCAAACTTTTCAACCACCTCGAACAACCCAAAAACAATCCCAAGCGGCGATGACCCGCCGCACTCGAAATTTCAAACACCCTCGGGCGGCGAACCGCGCGACTGTCACAGACGATCTCGGCGGGAGGACGTTTTGAAAGGGCGTGCTGACTCGGACCCCGACCATGCTGGCGTCGCGTTCGTGTTTTCGTGGAGCACGAGTTCCTCGTGCTCTCGTTCAGGCACGATCAATTCGTGCCCCACGGATTTGCGACGCGACACACGGCCGTTCGCCGAGCCTCACGCCAAATCAATATCGTCCCCTCAAAGCCCTGATCGCTGCTGCTGGTCTCATCGTCATGGCACTTCGTGCCCCAGATTTCTCTGCGATCACGTCGCGCCTCAGATTGCGAGTCACGGAATGACTCGCCGACGAAACCAGCCGACAACCGTCCGGCCGCCTCCCTTGGGTTTTCTGGTAAACGCTTTACAGGCGTTTGGCCGTGTGGACGGGATTCGAACCCGCAACTTTCAGGTTAAGGGCCTGATGCTCTCCAATGAGCTACCCATCGATGCCGCTCCGTTATTAATCCAGTTAGGAACACGTCACGCTGACCGACCTCTCGGAGCCAACGCGCCCCTGGCCGGGCGTCATCAACACGCTGCCTACTCGTGGCCGACGCAGCTTGCGTCGGCTGCGGATGCTGGCAGCATCCGCCACGAAAAAAGATGCCGGTGAGAGTCGAACTCACTCAGTGCTGCTTTGCAGGCAGCCGCCAAACCGTTTGACATCGGCGTCGGTGCATTTTCGATTTTTGATTGCTCAATCACACTAAATCGAAAATCATCAATCAAAAATTCCAAAGGCGTCCTCGCCAGGAATCGAACCTGGTCCGCGACCTTCGCAGAGTCGCGTGCATCCGCCACACCCCAAGGACACATGAGTCGAGAGTCATGCAGTCTGCATCTGTCATAGCTCTCGTCTCTCAGCTCTCGACTGCATTGCCCCACCGAGGAGTCGAACCTCGTCCGACAGTTTCGAAGACCGTCATGCGTCCCTCACACTCGCAGGGCCCTGCCGAGGAATCGAACCCCGTTCCGCTGTTTACAGGACAGCCATGTCATGCAATTCATTGATCGTCGGTCAGATGTTGTCGGTCGTAGCCTCGGCGGCGAACGGTCGTCGTCGTGATGAATTCGTCTTGCTCGCTCAGCGACACCGGTTCAACCGTGCCGAGCGGCACCGAGGCAACCATCATCGAGTTCACGACTCGGCGTTTGTCATCGCACGGATTGACGATCGTCGCCGTGTGCAACACGCCTTGCCAGGTCGTCCCGTCCTTTGACAACGCCGCCGAACTGTTGTTGATCAACAGCACCTGAGCGGCCTCGTTCGAGAACGCTTCCACGCGAGTCGCATACGGCCTGAGCAACTCTGCTCCAGGGCCGAACATCGGATTGTGTTGTTCGAGGAACTCATTCGGCGTGAGCCGCATGTCGCGAGCACACCGCGAGTAATCCGCCAAGACGACCTCCGAACGGACTTCCGACGGTTCGTATCCGAGCACCAGAAAGCATTCGTCCGGCCCACCGTCCCGATGCAGTTTCGTCGTGGTCTGCTGATCGAATCTCGCCGCCGACAAGAACACCAGTTCTCGTTGCCGCCGCGCTTGATGAACCTCCTGCAATTGACGCTTCAACGAAACCATGAACCGACGCAACGACTCCGACGACGCGTTGCTTCCAAGATTCACCAAGCAGAAACCGGGGCTCGAAAGGTCCGTTCGACAGACCAGCCGATACACGTCGTTCGCGAGTTCATCGGTCACGTTTCCCGACGACACGTCCCGAACGTAATCGCGCGCCAGCCACGGAGTCGCCGATTCTGTGTGCATCACGTCACCCAATCGAAAATCACAAATCCTAAATCGAAAATCCAAAGTGCCTCGCCTGGGAATTGAACCCAGTCCGACGGATTAAGAGTCCGCTATGCCAACCGTTACACCCACAAGGCAAATTGTTTTGTGGCGCACGCAGCTCGCGTGCGAGGTGACAGCGTGAGGATTCGAACCCCATCGGGCGGCTTTGGAGACCGCTTGCTCTCCCAGGAGCACACTGCCGAGGAATTTTCGATTTTTGATTTTCGATTTGGGATTGAAGACGAAGTCCTCAACCCCAATCGAAAATCGCCAATCGAAAATCACAAATTAGCGCAGCTCGACGTTCCAGTACGCCTCGCTGAGGAACTTCGACCAGCTTTCGATCCGCACCTCGTGTGAGGCGTAGAACGCTCGCCAGGCCGGTTGAGCCGGCTTGTGCTTGAGCTTGAAACCGGCCTGATCCGGCGTGCGATCGGCCTTGCGTGAGTTGCACGTCACGCACGCCAGCACGCAGTTGGTCCAGGTCGACTCGCCACCCTGCGAACGCGGGATGACGTGGTCGATCGTCAGCTCATCGCCACCCGGCTGAGCTCCGCAGTACTGGCAAGTGAAGTGGTCTCGCTTGAAGAGGTTTCTTCGCGAGAACGTCACCGCCTGCCGCGGCAGCCGGTCGTAATGAGTCAACGTCACGACCTCCGGCACTCGCAGTCGGATGCGGCCTGCCTGGATGAACGGTTCCCCGTCGCACGGCCGCAGTTCCGACCAGTCGTCCCACGAGTACAACTGAAAGTCGCTCGGATCGACCACGCGAGCCGCCTTACCAAACACCTTCACCAGCGCCCGAGCCACCGTCGAAACCGTGATCGGCTGCCAGTTCCGGTTCAAAACCAGAGTCGGTCGAGTCAGCGTGAGTGATGCGGCAGTCATGATTGATCTCCAAACGACGAATGACGAAATACCCAATGACGAAAGAAGCTCGCATGACCAATGACGAAAGGTGTGATCGAAGCCGATTTCGAAATTCGTGCTTCGTCATTCTCCAGGGTGTCCGACGGGAGTCGAACCCGTACTTCGGCTGTCACAGAGCCACGTGCAAATTCCGCTACACAACGGACACCATCGAAAAACAACACAGTGGCCGAAGTGGGAGTCGAACCCACACACATCAGGCTCTCGACCTGACCGCTTTGCCAATTTGCGTACCTGGCCGTTCAATTCACGAACCCGAAGCGTCAGCGAGGACGAACGCTTCACAAGACTCAACTCAAACCAGTAGCGGGTCCGGGAGTCGCACCCGGCCTCCGAGGTTTATGAGACCCCGCTGAGCACCCGCTCACCCGCGTCATTTCTTCTGACCTCTGACTTCTGACCGCTGACTTCTCTTCAATGACCAAGGGGAGATTCGAACTCCCAGGCTCGGCGTTCTAAGCGCCGCGTGTCTGCCGATTGCACCACTTGGACGGGTGAGTCGATCGCCAGTCTCGAAAGCCTCGGCGCCTTGGGGCGAGGCTCTCGACTTTTCTCTTGGAACTTTCGACTCAGTGGGTCGTGGTCGACTCTCTACTCTGGACTCTCAACTTCTCAAGGCGGAAGCCGTGGGACTCGAACCCACATGCGACAGAGTCGCCACCTGTCTTCCAAACAGGTTCCTCATCTGGCCGGTTGGCTTCCGTGATTCATCGCTTTCGATCTCGAACTGTGCGCCGACACCGACAAATTCCCATCCCAACGATTTCAGCAACGGCGTGAGTACCCCCGCGCGATTGCGTTGATTCACGACGGCCACTCGATTTTCGTGGTCAGACGGTGATCGCTTCGGCCCTGGAGGATTGTCGTCAGAATTGGTCTCCTGATCGGCAGGCATGTTGGTTGTCCTTTCTGGATTGGTCCTGCGTTGTCGTGCCTTTGTCGGGTGGCCGGGTCCGGCCAAACGTGAGGCTCCATCGGAGTCGCTCTGGCGGTGCTCCCAGCGACCGTCAGGCGACGCGGAGGAACGAGGTCTCGCTCACGTTCCGTTCCGCAGCATCCCAATGGGCACAGTCGACCTTCCGCCGTCATCGCCCCGGCCACCCGCCGGCATGCACAACGAATTCGTCGCTTGGCTCAGAGAGCCAAGCCAATTTCAGAGGAAGCCGTGGGACTCGAACCCACATGCGGCTCAACGCCGCGACCTGTTTTCAAAACAGGTTCCTCATCCGGCCGGATGACTTCCGTTGCTGACTTCGGGGAGAAGGATTCGAACCTCCATTGCCGGATTCAAAGACCGATGTCCGACCATTAGACGATCCCCGAGAGTGTCTTGTGGGAGTCGAACCCACCTGACCAGCTTGGAAGGCTGGCACCTCTGCCGCTCGGCCAAAGACACGCGTTTTCAAATCACGAATTCCAAGAACCAAAACCTGACGCCACTCATCCAGGCGGAAGGAGAGGGAGTCGAACCCTCAAGACATCGCAGGACGCTCGACCGCTTTCGAGGCGGCTGCCATCGCCAGTTGGCTTGCCCTTCCGTATTCCCAAACCAAAGCTCCGGAGCAAGGACTTGAACCTCAATCGTCTGGTTAACAGCCAGCCGTTCTACCTTTGAACTACTCCGAAATGAGACCACCTACTCCTATATCACTTATTGGACTCATAAGATTTTGTCGGCGCATATTATCTGCGCAGACAAACACCAAGATTTAAAAACAACATTAGCGCAGTCAGGACGGTGGGATTCGAACCCACGCTCTCCGGCACCCAAGGCCGGCGGATTTCCAGACTTTCCCACATCCTGACGGTCAGACGAATTGTGCGAACAGAACTCTGCGAGCAGTCAGGGTGGCTGGATTTGAACCAGCACATTCCGGCAGCCGAAGCCGGCGGACTACCAGGTTATCCAACACCCTGAATGACTCCCGATTTGATCTCCAATTCCGCTAAGAGGCCCACAAACCTAACGGCCGACTCGCGAATTCGCCGTCGCGACCCGACCACTAATCCCCGCCACCAGCCTTCCGGCGATGCGTCTCGCCGGTTGGCAACGGACTCTCCCGTAGCTGCGTTCGCCAGAACGCAGGCAAGACAGCTACCAATCTCTTCAAAATCCTGCGTTCTGGCGAACGCGGCTACGAAAACACCGAAATCAGTCCAACAAAAAAGCCCGATGTCTTTGTGACACCGGGCTTTTGAAAGCTCCCGTCGGGAAAATAATCCGGTGTCATTGCCTGAGGCGATACGGGTGCGAATTCGTGTTGGAAATGGTTTCCATCATCTGTGATGGACAACCCACGACGGCGGCGGGCACCTCGACCGCGACTGCAAAAAGACTGCGCAGCCCTAACCGGGCTTGCAGACTTTGCAGTCCTGTCGCATCGAGTTTTTGCCAATCCCGTCTCACGATTCTTCGCTCCCGAATCCCTGGCACAACACCTGGGTATTCAACACTCAGTATCGGCTACTCCACCGATCAATCGTTTGCCAATCTCAACAAAACACGCTCATTGAGCATGTTTGGGTACAATATGCCAGACAGCGACCGCATGTCAATACGGCATCATGTCATTTTTTGAAAAAATCAGAAATACATACTCACATAATTCTCTGTCCATCAGCCACATCATGTGGTGGTCTTATGCGTCGTTTGACCACCTTCCGCGACAGATCGCATCTTTTCCAGGCCCAGCTTGGCGACCTCGCGTGGGTCGCGTGCCCACAGGTCTTCGCGGAATAACTCCAATGATAGCCAGCGGCGATAGCCGACTTGCTTGAGGAGATCGAGGTAGCGGCGGAGGTCCATGTGGCCGTCGCCCGGCATGACTCGGCTGTGATCGTGCTGCTGTTCACGCGGTGGTGATGATGGTGTGTCATTGAAGTGCGAGATCGCGATACTCGATCCCTTGAGCTTGGCAATCGACTCGATGCCCTTGCCGCCACGGAAGCAATGGAAGGGGTCGAGCACGATCGTGGCTTGCGGATGCTTTGAGTGTTCAACGACTTCGATTGCGGCGTCGATGCTGTTGATGTCATCGACGAAGCCGAGGTACTCGAACGCCGGCTTCACGCCCATTGCAAGTCCGAGATCGAGCAACTCGGCATACTTTGCACCGACGAATGCGTGCTCGCAGGCTCCCGGAGGCGGGCCAGAGATGATGTAGTGTGCACCGACGGCGACCGATTGGTCCATGCGGCGTTTGCATTCGTCGAGTTCGACTTTGCGCACCGAGTCATCCGGTTCAGCCCAGCCTTTGAGGTAGATTGTCGTCGGCACTTCAAGGCCCTGATCGTTGACCGCTTTGCGGATGTCGGTCAGTTGGCCTCCTTTCGAGAGGTGCAGGTCGATATCGTCGTGCCACAGTTCGATGGCGGCGTATCCGGTTTCGCCCGCGATGCGAATTTTGTCGAGGATCGGCGTTGGTCGAATCGTGCTGGAGTTCAGGCAGTAGATGAAGTCAGACATGGTGATGAGCCAGTTGTGAGAGGATAGAAGGAAGTTCGGCGAGCAAATCGCCGTGACACGGGGAACACGCTATCGCGGTTTGTGCGAGTCGGCAAATGCGGCCAGGGCGGATGGCAGAACGATGGGGACAGGACGATGAAAGCAACGACGATTGGAAGCGGGATGGTGATTCCGCTGTTGTGTGTGCTTATCGCATTTGAGCCAATCGTGCCGGTAGCTGCACAAGACGGTTTTCGTATTCCGGATGATCGACCGCTGCTGCCGATTACGGTCAAGCAATTGAATGAGGGAGGTATTGGAGTTTTTGAATCGAAGCGGCTGAGGTTGTTCACCGATCTCGAAGCCGAGGTCGCGAAGTCGCTGCCTCCGCTCATCGATCAGGCCTACGACTCCTGGGAGGAATTTTTTGGGAAGCTGCCTCCGGCTCGTGACGAGTCGGAGTTTCAAATCAACGGCTATCTGATGAAGGACAAGGACAAGTTCGAAAAGGCGGGGCTGCTGCGAGGCGAATTGCCAGATCAATTTCACGGGCGGCAAGTGGGATACCAGTTTTGGATGATCGATCAGCCGCAGGACTATTACCGTCGCCACCTGCTGCTGCACGAGGCGACGCACGCTTTCATGTTGGCGATCGCGCGACTCGATGTCCCGGTCGCCTATCTCGAGGGAATGGCCGAGCACTTCGGAACGCACCAAGTGATCAGCGGCAAGTTGCAGGTACGTTTGGTACCAACTAATCGCTCGGACTTTCGCGGCCATGATCGGTTGTTCTTGATTCGGCGGGACGTAAAACAGCGGGGGATTCCAGGGTTGCTCGACATCAACGAATGGAAGGACATGAACTTTCGGTTCTTCAATGAGTCTTACGCTTGGGCCTGGGGCATGAGCGTCTTCTTCGATCAAAACCCGCGCACGCATGAGCGATTTCGAAAGCTGGCGAAGTCGTTGACCAATCCGCTCGCCTGGAAAACATTTGAAAATGATCTACTGACGGATCTGCCGGAGATCGTCACGGAATGGAACTTATTTGCGGCCGATGCCTGGGAAGGCTTCGATTTTTTGCGGCACGCGATCGAATTCCACGAAGGTGAGGCTCTGACCAAACCGCGGCGGGTCGAAATCCACGCAGACCGAGGCTGGCAATCGAGCCGTGTGTTCGTCGAGAAAGGGCATCGCTACGAACTGCTCGCGACTGGGCAATTCACGTTGGCCGAGAAACCCAAGCCTTGGGTCAGCGAAGCGGATGGCGTCACGATCCGCTACCACAACGGCCGACTGCTGGGGCAGTTGCTGGCCACGATCCGTCCCGAGAAACCGACAGACAAGGAACCGGAGCCGATGCGGGATGTGAAGCCGCTCGGAAACTCGTCCAGCTTCGAGGCATCACGAACCGGAACGCTGTACCTGCGACTCAACGATCATCCGGCCGAGTTGGTCGACAATCGCGGCAGCGTGTCGGTCGAGATTCGCGATGCGAGGTAGCCCTGTCGCTTCCCGACAGGACAGCCGATCACATCTCAAGATTAGATTGCGTCGCATTCGTCGATCGGACTGGTGGCATCGGTGATTCACGCGGCTTTGCTGCCTCGAAGCGACAGCGCTACTTTTTTGGCGGCAGCGCGTCGAAGACCTTTGGCACTTCGGTCTCGTTGATCGAGAGGTAGCCTTTGCTGAACTTCGCCTTGGCTCCGCCGGAGACGACGACGGTGATGTCGGCGTCGGGGTTGATGCCCAAGTTCTCGGGGCCGGTTTTCGTTCCGGAGAAGACGGACCAAGCGGTTCGTTCCGTCTTGAGCGACATGAAGGCTTTCGGCAAGTAGTCCTTTGACTTGTTGACGTCGTCGGTCAACCAGACGGCGACGATGTCGACATCAGCTCGCTCGGCCTTGAGTTTGTCGTCGAGCACTTTGATGAACCGCGCCATCGGCCGCGAGAATTTGTCGGCCAGCACGAACACGAAAACAGTCGGCTTCTCTTTGCGTTCGGTGACGAAATCCAATTCTTTGCCGGAGGACTCGCCCGCGACGACGGTGACTTGGAACTTTACGATGGCGTTTCCTTCGCCGGGGCCGGAGGTGACGTCGGCTCGCGCAGAATAGGAAATCACAACAAGTAGAACGACGATGACGAGTGATAAGGCACGGCGCATGACAGGAACCCTCCGCGAAAGAGATTCGAATTGCTGCCATCGGTTTTCGGCCGACAGTCATCGGCCGGGCAGGATAACCTACACAATCGGAGGAGTGGTACCGTTACAGGACCGACCAGGCTGAAACTCAGGGACGGGTAAGAGTGTCCATCCTCCGGGGTTCGGACTTGAGGCAGACTGCGGAACGGCCAATAATGCTACGCATTGGTGGCAGCCGATATGACTTGAGGCGACCACCACTCTCGCGATGGCTCGCCCGTCCAACTTGCCCGCCGAATCTGGAGAACGACCATGCTGAAGATTGACGCCGGCTCTGCTCCGAACCCGTATTGTGATGGCCTGACTCGTCGCAGTTTCGTGCAGCTTGGAGTCGCCGGGATGGCAAGCGTCGGGATGGGCGAGGTCATGCGAGCGAAGGCCGCCTCGACCAGCAAGAAAGACACCTCCGCGATTTTGATCTGGCTGGATGGCGGGCCGAGCCACCTCGATCTGTACGACATGAAGCCCGAGGCTCCGTCGGAAGTGCGTGGCTTGTGGAGACCGATCCCGACTAACGTGCCGGGGATCGAAATCACCGAACTGTTCCCGAAGCAGGCAAAAGTCGCCGACAAGTTTTCCATCGTCCGCTCACTGCATCACGACACCGGCGACCACTTCGCTGGCGGGCATCGGATGCTGACGACGAAGGACATGAACGTGTCCGGCGCGCAGAACGCCGGCAAGTTTCCCGGCCTCGGGTCGATCATCGCTCGCGAGCGTGGCTCTCGGCATCCGTCGATGCCTAGCTACGTCGCCGTGCCGTATGCCTCGAGCATCGGACTCGTCCCCGGATACTTCGGCGGTAACTTTCTCGGAGTGCAGTACGACCCCTTCCAACCGGGGGGCGATCCGAATCAAACAAACTATCAGGTGCAGAATCTGAATCTCGCGCCGGGCATGAACATCAACCGACTTGAAAGTCGTCGCGAATTGAACAAAGTGCTCGATCAAATTCCGCGCACGGTTGAGCGACGTGGCCTGTTCACCGCGATGGATCAATTCGATCGAGACGCTTTCGATTTCGTCTCTGGCTCGCGTGCTCGCAAGGCGTTCGACATCGGCCAGGAAGATCCGCGACTGCGAGACAAGTACGGTCGACAGAATTGGGGACAGAGTACGCTGCTGGCTCGCCGGCTCGTAGAAGCCGGTTCGACCTTCGTGACGGTTCACTACGGTGGCTGGGATCATCACTGGAATCTGAAAGAGGGAATGGACAACTACCTGCCGATGGTCGATGCGGCGGTCTCATCACTGCTAACCGACCTCGATGAGCGCGGGATGCTCGACACGACGCTCGTGATCCTGTGCGGAGAGTTCAGCCGCACGCCGAAGATGAACGACGGCGGCAACGGCGGGCCTCCGGGTAGCATGGGGACACCGGGCCGCGATCACTGGGGCAACTCGATGTTCTGTCTGCTCGCGGGGGGCGGCATCAAGAGCGGTCAGATCGTCGGCTCGACTGACAAGAACGGCACTCGGCCCGCGACACGCGCGGTGCAGCCGACGCATATCCATGCGACGATCTACAACTGCCTCGGCATCGATCCGCATCTGAGCGTGCTCGATCACGCCGGTCGGCCGAACCCGGTGCTGGAAGACCCAACGCCGATTCACGAACTACTGTCGTAGGTCTCCATCGACCCTTCTCTCTTCGGGAAAAGGTGGTCAAAGGCCGGATGAGGGATTCAAGAACGGCCGTTTCCCTCACCCCGACAATCTCCCAAAGGGGGAGGGAAAAAGAATGATGATTACCACACGATGACTTCGATCGTGCTGCCGGGTTCGTAGGTTTGATCCCCGATGGGAAACAGCGCCATCGAGTTCGCGGCGACCGTTGCTCGGAGATCGCTGGAGCCGACCCATGGGACAGCGGTGACGATCGGGCCATCCGATTGCCACTCCAGCCGAGCGGGTTGATAAGTTGGTCGTTCCCCCTTGGTCGTGTGTGGAACGGTCAGTCGCGCTTTGACAGCAACCGATTCGGCGGGAGAAACGCCCATCATTCGCCGCAGAGCCGGGCGGACGAAGAGTTCAAAACAGACCAAACTGCTGACCGGATTCCCTGGCAAGCCGAAGACCAAAGTCCGCAAGTTTGGCCCGCGATCGAGGACTCCGAACCAGATCGGCTTCCCGGGTTTGACGTTGGCTTTGTGAAAAACTTGCCGCACTCCGGCGGATGCCAGTTCGGACGGCACGAGGTCTTTGTCGCCCATCGAGACTCCGCCGGACAGCACCAGCACATCCGCTTGCAGTCCGATGTCAATTCGCTCGCGCAGATGAACTCGTTCGTCGCGAGCAATTCCCAACGGCACCGGTTCGGCGCAGGCTCGAAGAAGTTGTCCGCAGAGCATTGTCTCGTTCGAGTTCCGGATCTGTCCTGGTCCCAGCGTCTGTTCGACAGGGACCAACTCATCACCGGTTGCCAGCACGGCGACTCGCGGACGACGACGAGCAGTCACGTGCGAGAGACCACACTCCGCGAGCGTTCCCAATTCTTGCGGCCTCAGTTCCGATCCCGCCGCGACAACCAAGTCGCCAAGCTTCGTTGATGCTCCGCGCCGCAGAATGTTCGTACCCAGCTTCCAACTCGTGACACTGCTCGGCAACGCGACCAACGGTCTTTCATCTGCACCGATCGTTTGAGAAGTGTGTTCGACCGGTATGACCGCCTCGGCTCCGGCAGGCAGCGGAGCACCGGTCATGATTTGAATCGCGGCCGGACAATCGAGCAGTCGAGTCGGCACTTGTCCCGCCGCGACGATTTCAATTACTGGCAACGGCGTCACACAATCGGCTAACCGTACCGCGAAGCCATCGACAAGCGACTTGTCGAACGGCGGCGAGTCTTCATTGGCGCAAACATCCTCGGCCAAGACGAGCCCGAGCGCATCCAACAACAAAATCGCTTGCGGCTCGAACGGCGAGGTTTCCCGCAGTACCGCGGCGACGGCTTCAGAGACTTCCATCATGATTCGTGGGACTGACCGGTGAAGGTTTCGGAATTCGGAAGGGGCCGAGCAAACTCAACGCCCACGCGATGGGAACCCAAATTCCCAGCGAGAACAAGTCTACGCCTGGATGAGTCGCACCGGTGGCCGCGAAGCCGACGACGACACTCAGCAGCAACAAGCCTTGCGACACCCACCACGATGCGCGGTCACGGCTGGTCAGCGCGGAGGCCATTCCCAATACAAACAGCAAGGCCGCGAAGTCCCACAACGGTCGCCATATTGATAGCTCAGCCTGCATGATCGGTCTCCAAGGTCGTTGGGGCGTGACGCGTTCGGAAGCAAGCAGTCGCGGCGACCACCAGCAGCAGCGAACCAAGTCCCAACGCGATCCATTGCTCACGAGCGGCAACATCTTCGACCTGTTGGGTGGAATTGTCGTCAGCCGTTCTTGCCGACCAGCCGGTTCGTTCCCAAGCATTCCGGAGTGCGGTTGCTCGCGGCCACGCAGAGTATCGCGAACTGCGTGTCTTTCGTTGGGCTTCGTTCGCGATGACGTGTTCCCAAGTTCCGAGTAACAGCAGCACAACCATGGCCGAGATGCCTAGCACCAGCACTGGTTCGCGAGGAGACTCCACGTCATCCAGTGAGTCGTCACTGATTCGATTCCGCGTTGTACACCACTGAGCAACCGCAAGGCCTGAGCACAACATTGCCAGCACGAGCAATGCCCAATCCCATGCCGATGCGATAGCCAGCGAGATCACGGCGCTGACGGCTGTGATCACAAAGTACTGGACGCGGCGAGCGATCGTCCCAGCGATGACCGCTTTCAAGGCGGCGATGAGTCCGATTCCACAAGTCGTCGACAAGGAACCGCTCCGCCAAAAACTTGGGCGAGCCTCCAGCGACAAGTCCGTCACCGCATCGATCCAGCGAAACAGCAGCAGGCTGACCGCGATTCCCAACAGCACATGACCGGCGAGATCAAACTTCCGCGCGCGCTGAATGATCTCCGCATCGACGACGGACGCCCGCAATGCAAGAACGGAGATGAGCCCAAAAAGCACTATGGCCGCGGAAACTCCATCGAACAGCGGCTCACCCATCATCGGCACCTTTTCAAGAACGCTGGAATCCACCCGAACACGAAGGTCGTGTCTATCGGAGTCCTGCCGGAATCGCAACCTGCCCTACGGTAGGTGACATGATTCTGACCACCGGGAAGGGCGTGGTTACGAGGGTCATTTACCGTTCACACACCCTTCTCGATGTTCAGCGCGTGCCACTCAGTTTGAAAAACAAGCAGGCCATGTGTCAGAAGAGTCGTCGCTGCCCAGAGCTTGGTGTTGGGTGCTGAAAGAATCGTGTTTCGAGCGGCGGGACGGTCCGGTCGAGATCGTACTTTTTGGCGAAGACTCGAAACGTCTGCGCAATCTGTTCGGCGATTGGTCCTTCGCCGAGCCGGCGACGCCCGAATTGTGAGTCATTCATTTCGCCACCGCGACACAGGCGGATCAACGATTCGATCTTGTCCTTTTTGGAGGGCAGCGCTTTCGCCAACCAATCAGTGAACACCGGCCGCACGGTCAGCGGCAATCGCAGCAGGACATACGAGGCCATCACTGCTCCCGCCTCTTTGGCGGCTTGCAGGATCGCCGGAATTTCGACGTCGTTCAGGCCGGGAATCACCGGCCCGATCATTACGCCGACTTCAACACCCGCTGCGGACAGCTCACGAATCGTCCGCTGACGAGCTTCCAGAGAACTGGTGCGCGGTTCGAGTGTCCGAGCCAACTCCGCGTCGAGCGTCGTGATGCTCAGCATTACGCGCACGGTTCGTCGCTCGGCCATCGGCTGCAACACGTCGAGGTCGCGTGCGACGAGTGCGTTCTTTGTGACAATCCCGATCGGCTGACCGCACTCGGCCGCGACTTGCAGGCAACGGCGAGTCAACTCGAACTTCCGCTCGCACGGTTGATAGCAGTCGGTCACGCCGGAGAACGCGATCCACTCCGGCTGATATTCGTCACGAGCCAGCCAGTCACGGAGCAACTCTGGTGCGCGTTCCTTTACCAGGATGCGGCTCTCGAAGTCCACTCCCGCGTTGAAGCCGAGATATTCGTGAGTTGGCCGCGCGTAGCAGTACGCGCAGCCGTGCTCGCAGCCTCGGTAGGGATTCACACTGTAGCGAAACGGAATGTCCGGGCTGTCGTTCTCGCTGACGATCGACCGCGAGTGATCGACCAGAAACTGCGTCTTGACCGGCCGCTCGTTTAGCGACTCGTCGTCCGCGAGCTGCTCCCAATCACGTTCGGCATGCACCGCCTCGAACCGATTCGGCGGATCAGTCTGAGCACCCCGGCCATGACGATCGAGTTCCGGTGACATGACAGCGACCTCCGTGGCAGACGCCGATGGACAGAGCTATTCTGCCGTCGACTGCTCCGCCACCCCGATCTTCACGAGGCTCGCCATGACTTTCAACAACGTGGTTGTCACCGTCAAAAATGAACTGGACGTCCCGGAAATCCGTGAACTGCTCTTGGAGCAAACACGGCTATCACGCATGGAACCAGGTTGCGAACGCTTTGAGTTGTACCAGTCGCAGACTGACGCCAAGGTCTTCATTCTGGTCGAACGTTGGAGTTCGCAAGAAGCGCTGGATCTGCATCGGCTCGCGAAAGCGTACACGGAAATCTACAAGCCGAAGGTGCTGCCGAAGGTCGATCGCACCCCGTACCCGTGCGACTTGCTGGAGCCGTAATCGCGAAGATCATTGGTGGTGATTCTGACCGCCATCACTCATTTGATCCCGCCAGAGACTGCTCGGACCAAAACGAGTACGCCACCAGCATTCCCGTCCCTATAACCAGAAACACGTCCGCGAAATTGAAGACTGGCCAGGGCCAGTTGCCGAACGTGAAGAGCAAGAAGTCCCGCACGGCTCGATACGGCTCGCCAGTGTCGGGATTCTTGTAGCCGTACAACCCCAGCCGGTCATAAAGATTGCCGAGCGTCCCGCTGAGCACCAAACAGAGAGCGACAGTCAGCCAATTGATCCGGCCGGCCGATGTCTTCAACAGGCAGTACACGATGACCGCGACCGCTACGATGCTCAGTGCGGCGAACAACCAGGTCAGACCTTGGCCGACTCCCCATAAGGCTCCTTCGTTGAAGCTCGTGTAGAGCTGAAAGGTTGAGAGTCGACCGAGCCACTGATGCACCGGCCCCTGTCCGCGCGGGTAGCCCAGCCGATCAAACACAGTCGACTTGGAATACAAATCCCACCACACGCACACGACCGTCAACGGCAGGATCAAGCCCAGCCTTCGGAAGTTGAATGGCGTTGTGCGAGTCGATGTGGATTGTGGTTCGTCCATGAATTCCTCCAAGCCGGAACCGTATGGTTCCCGCCGCGATCAACGCTAGTCGAATTCGAGCGGACAACGTCGTCGGGTCCCCGAAAATCCCTCCAGACCGGCAATGAAAAAACCCCGGCTGTTTTGGCCGGGGTTGTCGTGTCACATGACGAATCGACTCGCTGACTCTATCCCGCTGGCGGTTCGGAGACTCTCCCACGTGCTTTGAACGTCACCGGCTCCGGCCGTCCATTGACGGTAATCGAAAATTCTTCAGAAAGATCACCGGGCTTGTCGGGAGCAGTGATTGTCATCGGCAAGACATGCACTTGAGCAGCAGTCTGCGGCAGGCGAACCTTGAACAGGCCGTTGTCCGTATCGCATTCCACTCTGTCGATTTGGAAGGGCTGACGTCCCTTGATGACGACGTTGAACTGCTTCGCCTCACCCGGCTTCAACACCCCCAGCGACACGATCGCGGGAGTGACCGTCACGTCGGCTTCGACATTCGCCTCGACGAGCAACGGGACTTGCGGGCTGGTCTGATCGTCGGTGATCAGCGTGAGTTGCTCGCGAACAGTTCCCGGCGGAGTGTTCGGAGCCAACGTCACGACGATGTCGTAATCCACTCGGCCATTGCTGCGAACGGTCTCGACCGCTTTCGCGACGACGGATTCGTTGCGGCTCTTGATCTCCTTGATCTGCCATTCATTGCGGCCGGCGTATTGCAGCTTGATTGTGCGCGTCGCTTCCTTGCCATGCTCAACCGCCCCAAAGTTGACAGAACCGGGATCAAAGACCACGTCGGTCCGAATGTACGCGGTGATCGGAATGCGAACCTCTTGGAACAGCGGAGCGTCAAACGTGATGATCACGTTCGAGTCCTTTCGGCGGGTGAATTTGCGAGTATCCATCGTCACTTCGATGTAGCCTTCTTCGAGACTCTCGAGCGACGTTTTGCTCGGTTTTCCGGCCGAGCAACCGCATGTCGTGCGGACGTCGGAGATGTGCGCAACTTGCTTGTAAAGGTTGGTGATCTTCACGCGAGCGACGGCATCCGAGCCACGGGCCACGACACCGAAGTCGATGGTCCGTTGATCGAACATCTTCTCGGCCCAGTTCAATTCCTGAGCCGATGCGGAGACCGCGTAGCACACTCCAAAAACCAACGCCAAACACAAGCGAGGCAGCCGGGCATTCAACATCATGGTCACTTGCTCCAGGTGTGCAGCGTGGTCCAACCCAACGCCACGACCACAAAGACGGCTCACGCAACCTCCTGGTGAGCCACAAACGACGACCCTCGCACGCGGGAGAGACGACACACAACCCAATCGTGGGGTTCATCGCCAACGGCGACCGGCTGGACCAAAGCTCCAGGGAAGGACGCCACTTCGATGCCTGTTCCCATCGGCAGATTTTGCCGCGCGAGGTTAGTTGTGCTTTTCGGAAAAGTCAACGAGCGGTTTTCTGCACCGCTCAACCCTTGCGCGACCCGCAAGTTCGTCTCAACCGGACGGGTTCGAGGCGGCAAGTACTCCCTCGTCTGGCCAACATTCGGTCGCACTTTGGGCACCAATGCGTTCGAAAATCCGACCCCCAATTGCCAAGATGAGAACTGCCGAAATGATTGGCAAGCCTCCTCCAACCAGTCCGCCAAAAACCGCGGCGGCACCCTGGTTGTTTCCGTTACGCACCTGACGATTCATCGCTTCCAGACCCGAAAACAGCAAAATCATTCCGAACAAGAACAGAGCGACGAAGAGTCCTGCTCCCGATCCAATCAGCCACCATTTCAGCAGATTCGATTCTGGACTAAGCCGTGATCTCGATCGAGGCGGCCATTCGTCACGACGTCGAGAATCGGAAATGCTTCCGGAAATCCAAACCTTGACGTTCCGATACCAAGCCAAGACGACGGACAGTATCGTGATCAGTGTTGCAGCGACGAAGCTCATCATCCACATGCCCATGCACGCCAGGACTTCTGGTTGCATCACCCGTCCGGGGTCGGGACCTTTTGGCGGCGGAACCCCTCTTCCCTCCACCGCGACCACAAACATGATCGCGACAAACATCAGCCCAAAACTCCACAAGCAGACACGCCACATCCCGCTTGCAAAATAAAACAGCGAGCAGACGTCTCGACGTCGCGGAATCAGATCTCGCCGCCGTAGCCAAATCGAGGTCCGAAAATCATTCCAGCCGAATTTCAAACACAGCACGCTGACTCCGACCGCCGGATGCGCGGTCAACTCGGTGACGACGACGGCGACGGTCAGAATCAGCCACCACGGAAGGTGTGCAAACACGCTGCCGGAGTCGGTCGGCTCAATCTCAAACACCTCGTCCGGATGAGCGTCGTCGTTCACGATCAATTCTTTGCGTAAAACGCATTCGCTGCTGCGACACTTGCGCCTGGCGCTAGCTTGTAGCCGCGATCGGTCAGACAGCGTTCCAGCGCAGCGAGGAACAGAAGCACGTTGCGCGGTGAACTGGCTTCGCCCATCAGGCCGATGCGCCAGGTCTTTCCTTTCATCGGGCCGAGGCCGCCGCCGATTTCGATGCCGAATTCGTTGAGCAACTGGCCGCGCACTGCCGCGTCGTCGATCCCGTCCGGAATCAAGACGGCATTGAGCATCGGTAGCTGATGGCCTTCTGCGACGGCGTATTTGATTCCGATCGCGGCGAGGCCCGCCTTCAACGCCTTGTGGTTTTTCAGATGCCTTGCGTGCCGGGCTTCCAAACCCTCTTCGAGGACAATCCGCAGCGCTTCATGTAAGCCATAGTTCATATTGATGGGGGCCGTGTGGTGGTACGCACGCGACTGACCCCAATAGTTGCGGACCATCGTCAGATCGAGATACCAACTGGCCACCTTCGTCTTGCGAGCCTCGATCGCCGCGACGGCGCGCGGGCTGAACGTGACAGGCGCGAGACCTGGCGGGCAACTCAAGCACTTTTGCGTGCCGCTGTAGACGGCGTCCAATCCCCAACCATCCACTTCGAGCGGCACTCCCCCTAGCGATGTCACGCAATCGGCCAGCAGCAACGCGCCGGCGTCATGCACGACATTCGCGATTTCTTCCAGCGGCTGCCAAGCTCCGGTTGAGGTCTCAGCATTCACAATGCCGAGGACTTTGGGCTGCACTTTCTTGACGATGTCTGCAACCTCGGCGGTCGAGAAGATTTCACCGAATGGCCGTTCGATGATCGTGACCTGCGCACCGCTGCGAGCGGCGACATCGGCCATGCGTCCGCCGAAGACTCCGTTGACGCACACAATCATCTTGTCGCCAGGTTCGATGAGGTTGACTATGCACGTTTCCATTCCCGCGCTGCCGGTACCACTGACAGCCAGCGTCAGTTCGTTGGTCGTGCGGAAGACCTGCCGCAGCATGGCCTGCATCTCGTTCATGATTTGCAGAAAGTACGGGTCGAGGTGCCCGACGGTCGGTGCGGCGAGTGCGGCCCAAACTCGCGGATGAATGTCGCTGGGACCGGGCCCCATCAAAATGCGTCGCGGTGGATTCACCGCAGCGGGAAACAGAGTCGTCATGGCGTTCGATCTTCGTTGGAGAGTGCGAGGAAAAGTCGCGCGGCATTGCAGCGAACGTGGGACAGGATTTCAACCTGCCCCCTCTTGGAGTCCGGTGTGTCAGCGCCGCTTTGGATGTTTGGATCGACAAACAAGTTTCAATCCCAAGCGGCGCTGACTCACCGCACTCCAACATTAGAACAGCGTCCCTTGGCTTGGCGCCTCTGGAATCGCGATGCCGAGATGTGCCAGCGCGGCACTTGTCACGACTCGGCCGCGCGGCGTCCGTTGCAGAAAACCGACCCGCAGCAGGAATGGTTCGATCTCGTCTTCGAGTGTGTCGGACGGGCAACTCATGCTGTGAGCAATCGCGGTCAGGCCGGCGGGCCCTCCGGCGAAAATATTGATCAACGTCAGCAAATACTTGCGGTCGAGTTCATCCAGGCCAACGTGATCGACTTCGATCATTTCGAGAGCCAACTTGGCGACGTCGACGGAAATGCGGCCCTTGGCGCGGCTGTCGGCGTAGTCTCTGCACCAGTACAGCAAGTTGTTCGCTTTGCGCGGAGTGCCTCGACTCCGCTTGGAAATCTCGGCAGAAGCGTCGGATTCGATCTCTGTGCGCAGCTTGCGAGCGTTGCGATCCACGATCTCGGCGAGGTCGTCGTCGTCGTAGAAATCGAGATGCAGCCGATTCACGAAGCGGTCGCGCAGCGGAGCGGTCAGCAAGCCGCTGCGAGTCGTCGCACCGATCACCGTGAATTTTTTCAGCGGCATGTTGATCGTCCGAGCGTTCATCCCTTCGCCAAGCGCGATATCGACTCGGAAGTCTTCCATCACCGGATAAAGAAACTCTTCGACGGCAGGTGGCAGGCGATGGATCTCATCGAGAAACAACACCGAGCCGAAGCTGGCGTTTGTCAGATACGGCAGTACGTCTTTCGGAGCCGTCAGGGCTGGGGCCGACGCGATCTGAAAATCGACTCCCAGTTCTTTCGGGATCACCGTCGCGAACGTCGTCTTGCCGAGACCGGGCGGGCCGTCGAACAGCAGATGGCCGAGCGGTTCATTGCGCTTCTTGGCGGCGTCGAGCATGATCCGCAGCCGCTCGACCGCCTTCCGCTGGCCGACGACATCGTCGAGCTTCTGCGGGCGGAGTTCGTCGTCGTGCTTCTCGTCGTCGGGTCGGAACTCAATCGCTGGTGGTGCGGGAGGCTTGCGCGGTGGTTCGTCGGATGATGCGGATGTCTTTCGTGATTCGTCGTCGCCGTTGATGATTCGTTGCCGCGCCATGCCACTCGACTCCGTTCACGCTGACGTCAGCTCGTCCGGCAGGTTCACATTCGTGGTCACGGTTTGGATGTCATCCAAGTCTTCGAGAGCCTCGATGAATTCCAGCACCAGCTTCCCGGTGTCGACATCAACCTCCACGGTTGTGCTCGGGATTCGTTGGAGTTCCGCGACGTCGGTCGGAATCTTCGCCGCTTCGAGCACTTCGTTGAGTTGCTGAAAGAGACTCACTTCGCAGAGGATCTCGAAAGAGTTGCCCACTTTTTGCACGTCATCGCCGCCGGCTTCGAGCACGATCTCAAACAGGCGATCTTCGTCAACGTTTTGAGCCGGAACGACGAACACTCCTTTGCGAGTGAACAAGTACCCGACACAACCGGTGCTGCCGAGGTTTCCGCCGTGAACTTTGAACGCCTCACGCACCTCACCGGCAGTGCGATTGCGATTCTCGGTCAGAATGTCGCACAGCACGGCCACGCCACCCGGAGCGTAACCTTCGTAGACCATTTCTTCGTACTGCTCGTCACCAGATTCGCCGGTCCCCTTCTTGACGGCCCGCTCGATGTTTTCCTTGGGCATGCTGTTCTTGCGAGCCTTGTCGAGGGCGTATCGCAACGGGAGGTTGCTTGCCGGATCACCGCCGCCGTTGCGAGCGGCCACGATGATCGCACGGCTGAGCTTGCCAAACAGCTTGCCTCGCTTCTTGTCCTGCGCACCTTTCCGGATGGCGATGTTCGCCGAATGGGAATGTCCTGCCATGGGTCGTGATTTGCTTCGTAGGGTGGGCCAACCATCGGGGGGCCCACCAAGGGAGTATTGACGATTACGGTGGGCCGGCGCTCGAAATGAGCTTGTCCCATCCTACAACTATTTCTGCTTCAGCTTCTCTTCGATCTTTTCAATCAATTTCGCGTCGGGTGTCTTGTCCGCCTTCGCATCCTTGAGTGCCTTCTGCCAATTCTCGATCGCCTTATCCTTCTGACCTAGTGCATGCTGGCAGTCACCGAGATGGTCAAAGATCGTCGCATCGGTACCGCGCGGAGTTTGAACGGCCTTCTCCAAGAACGGGATCGCTTCCGCCGGCTTGCCGAGCTTGAACAGAACCCAGCCCATGCTGTCTTGATAGGCGGAGTTGTCCGGTTCAGCTTTAAGCGCCTTTTCGATCATGCCGCGAGCTTTCTCCAGGTTCTTGCCTTGGTCGGCGTAGAGGTAGCCGAGGTCGTTGTTGACCGAAGGATCATCCGGGGCTTCGACGAGCACTTTTTCCAAGATTTCTTCCCCTTTGCGGATGTCACCCTTCTGCACGTAGATGTTGGAAAGGCTGAACTGGCACTGCCGCGAGAGTCGATGGCCGGGGTTCTTCTCGATGAATTTCTCGAACAATGGCACCGCTTGGTCCCACTGGTGCGCGTGATAGTGAATCCACGCCTCTTGGAAGAGGAACAACGGGTTGTCATCGCCGGCGAGCTTGCGACCTTCACCGATCGCGGCCAACGCGCCAGCGGTGTCTCCCGCCATTTCGCGTGCTTGAGTTTGCAAGAACCAGAATGCCGCGCGATTGTTCTTCAGCGACGGTTCGTTGATCGCGTCGTCGAGGACTTTGACCGCCTCAGAAAACTTACGAGCTTCCAAAAGCATTCGCGCGAGTTCGTCGTACAAGTTGGCAGCTCGGTCGCGGCGAAGTTTGATCCCCAGGCGATAGAACTTTTCGGCGGGATCGTACTGCTTGTTCTGTGTCGCGATCTTGGCGAGCAACACGCTGCTCGCGAAATCGAGCTTGGGTGAATCTCCCTCGGATTGCTTCGTGCCGACTTCCAGCAGTCCGGCCACCAGTTTTTCGTCCGCGCCAACGGCTTGCAGTTCTCGTTCAAGATCCTCTGCGGCCTTCTCCAGTTCCGCTTCACGCGCGAATGCCTGTGACAGTGCTTGCAGCAGTTCGGCCGGCTTATTCTGCCGGCGGTACAAGGCCGCGAGTCCGATGTACCCCTCGATTCCCTTCTCGCGTTCAAGCGTCTTCTTGAAACGCGACTCCGCATCGTCAAAGCGATTCGCGTCGACGTACTGCCGCGCCAAAAAGAACTGCAGCGTCTGATTGTGCGGATCCTTCTCGGCAAGCTGCTCCAGTCGCGGGAGCAGATCGTCCGACTTGCCTTGGACCTTGAGGATATCGGCGAGCAGTTGATACGCCGCTTTCCCTTTCGATTGCAGTTGCGCGTCAAAGTAGGTCTGCAAATATTCAAGCGATTTGTCAGGCCGCTCGGTCATCAAATAGGCCTGCGCGAGACTGAAGCTGATGTTCCCTGGCTTAGTCTTCTTCGCAGAGGCAGCACGTTCCAGCGCGACGATCGCCCGGTCTGGCCGTTTGGCGTCGAGGAAGACCTGGCCGATCGCCTCGTAGGTCGTCCGCTGATGTTTCTCAAGTTCCGATTTCATCTGGAAGTCGAGGTGAAATTTCTCCGGGTTAGTCTTGGCATCGAAGACGACTTCAAAGGCATCGGCGGATTTTTCAATCTGGCTGGTAATGAGGTACAGAAAAGCGAGATCGCGCATGATCGCCACGTACTGCCCGGACAACTTGTCGAGCTTGGTCGACCGTGAGGCTTGCTCGATCAGCCGAATCGCTTCGGGGACTTTGTCTTTGGTCGCCAGATTGATCCCGACTCGTTGCAACAACAGAAAGTCGTCGGGCATGAGTTCGATCGCTTTCAAGGCATAGTTCATGGCCTTGTCGGCCTCGTTGAGTCCGAACGCCAACGGGATCAATGCCCGATAAACTTCGGCGGCACCGGGATCGATCTGCACGGCCTTTTCGTAGGCTTCGAGAGCGGCTTTGAATTCCTCACGCTGTTCGAGGAACCGGCCCTTCATGAACCAGCCCATCGCATCAATACGCTTTTGACCTTCGGCTCCCCGTTCCCGAGCCGGCTTGAGTTGCTCTGGCAGACTTGGCGGTTCGGAAACGTCGAATCGAGATTCGCTGCGACGCGGAATTCGATATGAGGGATCTGTTGGAGATACGGAGTCCTGTGCCAGCCGCCGGGAGGCCGACGCAGAGGAACTACACAGGAGCATCGCGCTCAAGGCGATGCTCAATACAAAGCCGATCCATCGTGCAAGACCGATCCTTCGTGGCGATTGTGTCATGACCTGCTCTTCCCTGTGGTGGCGACGAAATTCCGAGCGTGACCCTCACGCGAACTCGCACGACAAATGATAGCGAGCGACCGGATTCCGACCAAACCTCGTTTTCAGGCGTCGCGTGTGCGTCTTACTTTCAACAACCGCCCTTTTTGTCGCGAGACCTGTCCACCAGAATCCGAACGGCTGCCCATCAGCGAGGCTTCTTCTTTTTCGCTGTGCTTGGCTTTGGCTTTGCCTTTGCCTTTGCTGCGGACTTCGCGACAGGCTTGGCTGCGGCCTTGGACTTCGATGCCGCCGGCTTCTTCGCAGCGGGGGCGGCCTTCGCCTTCTTCGCGGTGCGCAATACCGCTTCGACCCGAGTCAGCATGTCGTCGAGATCAAATCCTTCTTCCGGCGGCTTCGTCTTGGCGAAGATCTGAGTCAGGCGATCGTCGAGCGCAAGGCAGCGGCCGTACTCGCAGAAAATGGCGGTATCGGCCTTCATCACCGCAGACTTCAAAAACTCGGCGACTTCCACGGTTGAAGAATGGGGAGGAGCCAGTCCTAGCCAGACTGCGGTGTCGCGCAGTCGATCGTCCACCGGTACCATGTGTGCGCCGAGCGACTTTTGCAACGTGTAGAGCTGGATGAACGAACTGAGAAAGCGAATCTTCTGCAACTGCTTTTCGGCGAGCTCCATAGTCTTGCGGCGCAGCGGCTCAAAGTCGAAATCGAAATTAATTTCAAACACGTATTGCAGGATGGAGCGCACGCGAGCCGCGCGAGCATCCGGTTCGGACATTCCTTCGAAGCACTCGGCCAATTCGGCAAACGTGCTGACACGGATTTCGTTGTAGTCGTGGAACGACTCGTGCAACCGTTCAAATGCGGCATCAGCTTGCTCGTTCGTCGCATTCTCCAGACAAACGGCGTACAGCATCGTTTCCAGCACCGCCTTGTCCTTTTTGTGGCTGGCGGGCTTGTAGTGCTTCTTCAACAGCGCGACGAGCTTCTTGCAAAGAGAATGCAGGTCGGACGCTTTGGTCTTCTTAACGACGGCCATGAGCAACGTGCCTGTGGGTTCGGTGTGATCGGAAATGGAGAATTGCAAAACGAGGTTGATCGGTCGAACTCAACGCGAGTCATCCGTTCGGAGGGGCCTCTTCGTCTGCAGCCTCATCTTCAGGTTCATCTTCATTATTGTTGGTATCTGCCTCGTCATTGGCTGAATCGGTATCGTCGTCCTCGATCTTGATTGACGTCCCCTCTGCTTCCAGGAAGCTCTGCGACGTAGCGGTCAGGTGATCGAGCCAGTTCGGTTCCAAGACAAATTTGAGGATCGGGGTGTATCGAGTTTCCAGGCGCTCCGCGATTTTCGATTGAAGAAATCCACGTGACGACTCGAGACCATGCAGCGTGAGTGACTGAACTTTCGCGTCGCCACGCACACCGACTCGCACTTTGCAGGCTTTGAGGTCATCCGTCGTCTCGACATTCAGGATCGTCACATTCTTCACGCGCGGATCACGCAGCTCAAACAAGATCGCAGAGCTGAGCGCTTCCAAAATGGCTCGGTTCACTTTGGCAATCCGACGTGAGGGCATGGGGGACAGTCCGAAACTCAAAATCCGAAACCCGAATTGGAAACCTCCGATTCCCGAAATTCGGGTTTCGAGTTTCGGGCTTCGGACTTGATCAGTCGATTGTTCGTTTCACTTCCTCAATGCGATACGCCTCCAGCAGGTCTCCTTCTTTGACGTCGTTGAAGTTTTCCAATCGGATACCACACTCCATCCCTTCGCGGACTTCCTTCGCGTCGTCTTTGACGCGTTTCAGAGACGCGAGGGGGTAATCGTTGAGAACCTTTTGGTCGCGAATCAGTCGTACGCGGTTGTTGCGCTCAATGGTACCGCTCAGAACTCGACAGCCAGCGACTGTGCCAACTTTGCTGATCGCAAACGTTTGCAAGACAATCGCGCGGCCGGTCGAAACTTGCTTCTTCTCGGGGGTGAGCAGCCCTTCCAGCGACAGCTTGATCTCGTCGGTGACCTGATAAATGATCTGATACCGTCGAATGTCGACCCCCTCTTTTTCGGCAAGTTGAACGGCTCGATCTTCGGCGATGACGTGGAAGGCGACGATGATCGCGCCTGATGCGCTGGCCAAGTATACATCGCTTTCGTTGACGCCGCCGACCGCTGCATGCAGCAAATTGATCTTCACTTCCGGGTGAGCAAATTTTCCGAGTTCGTGCTTCAGGGCCTCGATCGAACCGGGTGTGTCAGCCTTGATGATGAGCGGCAGTTCTCGGACTGCTCCACCCTGAACCGCGACGAGGATGTCCTCCATCGTTCGTTTGCGTCCGCGAGTCGACAGCGTTTGCGCACGACCACGTTGCTGGCGGATCTCAGCGATTTCGCGGGCGGCATCGAGGTCGTCCATCACAAAGAACTGGTCGCCCGCGTTCGGGACAAGGTCGAGTCCGGCGACTCGAATCGGTGTCGACGGCGGAGCTTCGGTGATCTCTTCGTCATGCTCGTTGTACATCGCGCGGATGTTGCCGTGTGATCCACCGCACAGCAGGATGTCGCCGACGCGCAGCGTTCCGTTCTGAACCATCATCAATGCGATCGGTCCGCGCCCTTCGTCGCGGAATGCTTCGATGCACACACCGACCGCCGAGCGATTCGGGTTGGCTTTAAGTTCATGGACCTCTGCCGTCAGCAGTAAAAGCTCCAACAATTGGTCGATGCCCGTTCCAGTGAGTCCGGACGTGCGGACCATTTCGATGTCGCCGCCCCATTCCTGCACGAGCACGCCATGCGTCGCGAGATCGCTGAGAACTCGTTGTTCATTGCGGTCAGGCAAGTCAATCTTGTTGAGTGCGACGACAATCGTCGCATTCGCAGCCTTCGCGTGCGCGATGCATTCAATAGTCTGCGGCATGACGCCATCGTTGGCCGCGACCACGAGCACAATGATGTCGGTGCAGTTGGCTCCGCGAGCACGCATCTCGCCGAACGCCGCGTGGCCCGGAGTGTCGACGAATGTAATTTTGTGGCCGTTGTGATCGATCTGGTAGGCGCGAACGTGCTGGGTGATACCGCCCGCTTCGCCCGCAGCGACGTTGGTCGACCGAATCTTGTCCAACAGCGTCGTCTTGCCGTGGTCGACGTGACCCAGGATCGTGACGATCGGTGGCCGAGTGACCAAGCTTTCGGCCGGATCGGCGGCCAACAACGCATCCTGCAATTCTTCTTCGAGGTCTTTCTCGCGAAGGATGGTCAATTCGACGCCGACTTCCATCGCCAGTTCGAGCGCGAGTTCTTCGTCGATCGTGTCATTGATTTGGAGCATCTTGCCCTGCTTGAACAAGATGCTCATGAACGTTTTGACCGGCCGTCCCATCGCCTCGGATAATGTGCGCAAAGAAATCGGCACTTCAACCTCGGCATGAGTTTTCAGCTCCGGCTGTCCGGCCATCTTCGAGCGATACGTCTTGATGTTGCGACGACGGCGTGCAACTTCTTCGTCTTCCGTGGTGACGTCGACTCGCGAGTGTCGCTGCTTACGGCGTTCGTCGCGTGATTCCATTAAGCCGCCGGGATGCGCCTTGCCACCCTTACCGGAAATAATTTTCTTGTCGCCATCGTCGTCGATGACCTGGCCACGTTTTTTAGAACCACCACTGGCGGGATGTCCCTTGTCCCCTTTCACCACTTGGCTCACTCGACCCGCCAAGGGGCCCGCCGAGTCGAAGTTTTCAGCCGTAATCTTGATGTCGGGCCGCTGAGCCTTACCTTCATCTTTCTTCGATTTGACGACCGGAGCATCCGGAATTGCGGCCAATTGTGGGAGATTCGGTTTGCTTTTCCGAACGGTTCCCGTCGCCCGCATGTCACCCGTCGAACCGATCGGCCGCATCTCGCGCGTCCGTGCCGTCGCACCGTGCGGACCAATGTAGTCTTCGCGCCGCAACGCCGATTTTCCGTCGTCGGGAGATTCCGAAAGATCGGTCGGTGGTTGGTCTGTTTGCGCTGCCGCAGTGTCAGTCGGCAACGTGGGGGCGGACACCTCCTGAGAAGCAACGGCGGACACGTCGGCACTACGTGGTTTTTCCGGTTCGGCGGTGTGAGCGGGCTCCGCTGGCGGCAACTCCGGTTCGCGGGCGGGTTTCGCCGGCCGGGAGATGGGAGCCATCGTCCGAACGGGCATCGACTTTCGTGCCTTGACCGCGACATCGGTCACGACGTCATCGCGAGTGATTGCCTTCTTTTCCGGTGCGGGTTTTGCCGTCTTAGTCTTGAGATATTCCAACACGACGTCGCGCTCGGCCGGCGAGATGCTCGCTAGCGCCGACGCTTTGACGGGGATCCCAGCATCGTTGGCATGCTGGATCAGGACTTTGCTGTCCATCCCCAATTCTTTCGCCAAGGCGAAGATTCGAACCTTGAGCGTTTTGTCCTCGGCCAGTTGTTCGGTCAAAGGATTCCTCGGTGTTGGAAAGACGAAGGACACGCAGCCTCGCGCGAGACGTCTCTCGTGCGAAACGGCGATCAAACAGATTGTGCCCCGGACGCTTCATTATTCAGCGGCCTGAGCGGGAGGTTCAGATTCTGGATTGGTAGGTGGTTCGGTTTCCGAAGCGGCAGGTGCGGACTCCGCCTCCGCCGCTGCTTCGGCTGCGGGAGCGCCTTCATCCAATGGTGGCGAGCCATCCTTCGGAGGTGTTTCCGCCGCGGAGCGCGCGTCAATTTCTCTTTGCAGTTTTATTTCCGCTTTGCGACGGTTGTCTTCGATTTCTTGTTTTTCGCTTTCAACGTCAGCGTGGGCGACGATCTCTTCGACCTGCTCCGAATTCAACCCGCTCATTTCTTCCAACTGGTCCGGCTCAATGACCGATAAGTCATAGAAGCTAAAGAAACCTTGAGACACCAAACTCTCGGCCAATTCTTCGGTGATGTGCGGTACTTGCGAGAATGCGGCGACCGACTTTTCGAGCTGCTCATTCAATTCGTCACGAGTCATCACCTCGATATCCCAGCCGACGAGCTTCGAGGCCAACCGCACGTTTTGTCCGCGTTTGCCAATCGCTAGCGAGAGCTGATCTTCTCGCACCAGCACAATCACGCGGCCGAGCATCGGGCAAAGAATCACATCTTCGACTTCCGCGGGCTGCATCGCGTTCGGCACGAGCACCTGTAACGAGTCGTTCCAACGCACGATGTCGATTCGCTCACCCGCTAACTCATCGACAATGTTCTTAATGCGAGCTCCGCGGACACCGACACAGGCGCCGACACAATCGATCTTCGTGTCGGAACAAGACACCGCGACCTTTGAGCGGTAACCCGCCTCGCGAGCGAGCGAACGAACTTCGATGATCCCCTCTGCGACTTCCGGGATTTCCGTCTTGAAGAGTTCCAGCACGAGATCGGGATGCGTCCGCGACAAAATGATCTTAACGCGACTGCCGGCTTTGCGAACCTCGATCACGACGGCTCGAATCCGCTCGCTGATGCGATGCGATTCACCCGGAATCTGTTCGCTCTTTGGCAGAAATCCGTCGATCTTGCCAAGTGCTACGAGTGCCGATCCACCTTCAAATCGAGTGATCGTGCCCGTGACAAGTTGGCCTTTCAGATCTTCGTACTCGTCGAAAATGGAATCTCGCTCCGCTTCGCGGATGCGCTGCATCAGCACTTGTTTAGCGGTCTGCGACGAAATGCGCCCCAGAATCTCTCCCAGCATGTCCGGTTCAATTTCCTTACCGTTACACAGCACGGTGGGTTTGCCGCTGACCGGATCAATGGCGACCGTGACCTCAAAGTCTTCGCCATAATGCTTCTTCGCCGCCGACAACACCGCCTGTTCCAGAGCCTCGAAGACAATGGACTTGTCGATATTCCGGTCGCGATGCAGCGCATCGACGAATCGTAGGACGTCCGCCCCGTTCATGCTGTTCCTTTCGCCGCGATCGTCGTCCTGTTTGTCGGCACGACGCTCTTTTCCCACGCGACGTTTCGTACCGCCATCCGATCCACGTTGTTTTGGTGGAGTCGCACGACGTTTCCTCTCCGGGTGGTCACCAGCGCCGTTCTTGTCATTCAATTCACTTTGGTCAATCAGGTCTTGCTCCGCAGTGACCGATTGAAATGGCCACTTTGGAATCAGACTTCGCACGGTCCCGAAACAAAAAAAGCGGGCACGAGACCCACTTCTCTCACCGTTGCCGCGAGCGACAACGGACTCAGCCACGAAGGCCAGCCATCGAAAGACGAAGCCAAGAAACCCTGGCGAACGTCCCTGAACCGACACGTTAATTCATCGACGACCTCACGCGAAATCACGCGGTGCTGCCAAAATCCAGAACAGTGTCGAGGTGTCCAAAGTCGCTTGCGAGACGACCTTCGACGGCCTAAACGCCCCCATCCTGCTGAGCGGGACAAGGACATTACTTTTGACCACTCACAGTGTCAAGGAGCACACCGCAGCCTCGCCCGTTTGATCGCATTTAGTTCGTAGCTTTCTCCCTTTGGGAGAAGCTGGCAGAACACCGAATACAGGATTCATCGTCGATCGAGTCACCGACATCAGGCCCCGCAACCAAGAGGGCAAACGACAGGATTACCACCTTTTCGTTGAATCGACCTTGGTCAGTTCGCCAGATCGATCTTCAGGCCTTCAGACTCTGACGCTTCTCCCCGATCAGCTTTAGTAACGCCTTGTGCGGGTCAGCGAATTTCTGAAGCCCCTCGGACATCAGCGTCTCTTCGAGATTCGTAAAATCGACCAACCGGTCGATCTCGGCCATGACGTCGGCCGGCGGCAATTGATCGACACGGCGTGAAAAGATTTTTCCGGACATCGCCTGTACGGCGGCGTTTGTTGCAGGCGGATTCGTCTGAATGTCCGAACCCGCTAACGCAGCGACGTACTTGTCGGGCGAGTCGGCCGGGTCTTTCGTCCCAGTGCTTGCAAAGATGATCTCCTGCTTGAGCGGCAGTCGCTTCTCCGTCCACCAGCGTTCGTTCTCTTGCCAGATGCGTTGCACGTTCAAAAGTCCAACTTGCCCTTGCGCCGCCGGCGAAAGCTGCGAGACCTTCTGCTTCGTGTACACGTCGATCCGGCTGACGAAGATGCTGTAGACGGATTTGAAACTAGCGAGCGACTTCCGCCGCTGCGCCCCGCGCCACACCGCCTCACGAGCCAGACGGTACTGCCGTTCCGAAAAGATCAACGTGACATTCAAAGTGATCCCGGTGGCCGTTAATTCTTCCAACGCTCCCAATCCTCCGGGGGTCGCGGGAACTTTGATCATCCGGTTCGTGTGTCCTGTCGACCATTTCTTCCCTAGTTCAACGTACCGTGCAATTTTGTCTGGCAAGCTGAGCGTGCATGCGGCATCCTCCAGCAGCGGGTCTAACTCAAACGACACGTATCCGTCGTTGCCGTGAGTCTCCGCCCAAACAGGGGCGAATACCTCTTGAGCACCGCGCACCAATTGATCGGTCACTTGCCATGCGACCGCCTCGTCATCGAGCCCTTGTTTCATCAGCAAGGCCAATCGGTCATCGAACCGGCCGGTCTTAATGAGGTCCGACACGATGATCGGATTCGACGTCGCTCCCGTCGCGCCCTGCTCGCGGTTTAGCCGCACCAAATCCGGGTCAATACTGTCGAGCCAGAGTTTCGTCCCTGAAGCGATTAACGATTGCAGCGGCGTAGACATTACGAGTGCTCCATGAGCGTGGGCCAGACGAGACGAAAGAGTAATCGCCTCGCGAAGCACTCGCTATGAAGCTCAAAGATCGCCACTTGATTTAAGCCAATACCTCTGTGACAACTCGGCACGGCTCCACACCAGTCAGTCGCTGATCGAGTCCCTGATACTTGTACGAGAATCGCTCGTGGTCGAAGCCGAGCAGGTGCAGCACGGTCGCGTGGAAGTCCCGAATCGGGACCGGATCTTTAACGACGTTGTACGAGAAGTCGTCGGTCTCACCGTAAATCGTGCCACCCTTTGTGCCTCCGCCGGCCATCCACCAGGTGAAGCAGCGCGGGTGATGATCGCGGCCGTAGTTCTGCTTCGAGAGCCCCCCCTGCGAATAAATCGTGCGTCCGAACTCACCCCCCCAAATCACCAGCGTGTCATCGAACAGACCGCGTTGCTTGAGGTCTTGAATGAGCGCGTGGCATGGCTGATCGACATCTTTGCATTGCGACGGCAGCCGGCCGGCGACGTTGCCGTGCGTGTCCCAGTTGTTGATGTAGACTTGCACGAACCGCGTTCCGCGCTCAACGAGTCTTCGCGCCGTCAGTACGGTGTTGGCGAACGTGCCGGGCTTGAGGACTTCGTCGCCGTACATCTTTAATGTCGCTTCCGATTCGCTGGCAAGGTTTGTCAGTTCCGGGACGCTCGCCTGCATTCGGAAGGCGAGTTCGTAGTTCTCGATCCGTGTTCGAGTTTCTGGATCGCCGAGTTGTTGCAGCGTCAGCTCATTGAGCTGTTTCAACCCGTCGAGCGTCTTGCGGCGAATCTCGGTCGGCACACCGGGCGGGTTGTTGATGTAGAGGATCGGATCGCCCGCAGAACGAAAACTTGTGGCCGCGTGCTCACCCGGCAGATAGCCTGCTTGCCAGAGCCGCGCGGAGATCGCTTGTACCTGCTCGGTGTTCGTCGGTTTCGCGACCATGACCACGAACGCGGGGAGGTCTTCGTTCAGCGAACCGAGTCCGTAGCTGGCCCACGCTCCGAGGCACGGCCGGCCGGTCACCTGGTTGCCGGTCTGGATGAAGCTGATCGCCGGCTCGTGATTGATCGCCTCGGTGTTCATCGAGCGGATAAAGACCATGTCATCGACCATCTTGGCCTTCCACGGCAGCAATTCCGAAAGCCACATGCCGCACTCGCCATGCTGCTGGAACTTGAACATCGATGGAGCGATCGGGAATCGGGCCTGTCCGCTGGTCATCGTCGTCAGCCGCTGTCCCCTGCGAACGGACTCCGGAAGGTCTTTGTCGTACCAATCATTCATCACCGGCTTGTAATCGAACAGGTCCATCTGCGGCGGACCTCCGACCATGTGGAGGTAGATGACATGCTTGGCCTTGCCGACGTAATGCTGCAAGTTCGTTTTCGGCAGCGCTGTTGCGTTGCTGGACTCCTCCGCCCCAGCGACTCCGGGTGCTCGTCCCATCAGAGACGCGAGCGACGCCCAACCAAGCGCGTGCGATCCCTGCGAGAAGAAGTAACGACGAGTGACGTTGCGTTGGTATTCCTGAAGAAGATCCATGATCGCCTCCGATTCAGATCGGTGATTTGAGTTCAACCGGCAGCAGTTGGTTTGAGTTTACTTGTTCAAAACTTCATCGAGGTTCAGCACTTCGTTCGTCAGCATTGTCCAGGCGGCGAGCGTCGCGGGATCGAGTCTGTCGTCGGGCTTCGATTCACCGAACGCGATGAGTTGCTTCGCATCCTCGCCGTGAGCTTGGTAGTACGCCGTGAGTTCAGCCAGCGATCCCTTCACGACCGTTAGCTCCTCTGAGCGCAACGACCGAGCGAGCAGTCGTTTCGCCAGCAGATCCGCTCGCGATTCAAACGACTCGCCGCCGATCTTGAGCACGACCTGGGCGAGTGTTCGCGCCGCTTCGACGTGCTGCACGTCGTTGAGCGTGACGAGCGCTTGCAGCGGCGTGTTCGTGCGGTCGCGGCGGACGACGCAGGTTTCGCGGGCAGTCGCGTTGAAGATTTCCAGCGATGCGGGCGGAGCTGCTCGCTTGATGAATGTGTACAGGCTGCGGCGATACAGGTTCTCGCCAGCGTCTCGTTTATAATCGCGCGTGTTGCTGCCGATCATCGCGACTGCTTCCCAGACGCCGTCGGGCTGATACGGCTTGACGCTTGGCCCGCCGATCTTCGGAATCAACAGGCCGCTTGCCGCCAGCGAGTAGTCGCGGATCATCTCGGCATCCATGCGGAAGCGTGGGCCGCGAGACAGCAACCGGTTTTGCGGATCACGTTCCAGTTTTTCGCGGGTCACGACGGCGGACTGCCGGTAGGCATTCGACATCAGCACCTGCTTGAAAAACTTTTTCATGTCCCAGCCGGACTCGCGGAAATCGACCGCCAGCCAATCGAGCAGTTCGGGATGCGAAGGCAATTCGCCTGTGATGCCGAAGTCTCCCGAGGTCTTCACGAGTCCGCTGCCGAAGACTTCTTGCCAGAAGCGATTGACAGTGACGCGTGTTGTCAGCGGATGTTCCGGTTGCAGCAACCACTTTGCAAAACCGATGCGGTTCTTAGGCGCTGCATTCGGGAAGGCTGGGAGTGCGGCCGGAGTTGCGGGCTTCACTGGGTCGCGGCGTTTGTCGTACTCACCACGAAAGAGGATATAGGCCATCGCCTCTTCCGACTTTTCGTTCATGACGTGAGCAATCGTGCCGCGCGATTTGAGAGCGATCTCTTCCTGCTGAGCGGTCGCGATGTGGCCGTTGAGTTCCTGAAACGGCTTGTCCATCGTCACCAGCCACCAGTCGAAGAGTTCATTGACCTCTTGCGGCGTCCGCTTGTCGGCCGGCTTCGCGAGCAGTTCCACCGCCTGCGGCGTCCGGTTGAGCTGTTCGATCTCGCTGTTGGCCAACGCTCGGCCGTAAACGCGAGCGTCTTGTAGGACGACATTTTGCAGCCGCTCGGATTTGCTCCGTTGTCCGACAGTGAGGGGGACATTCGTCTTGATCGTCGATTGGAGTTGATCCGCTTCGACATCGACCGGCTGCTGCACGCCGTTGACGAAGACTCGCACGCCGGTCGCCTTTCCTGAACCGTCGTAAGTCACGCAGACGTGGCTCCATTGATTCGGCTGCAGCGGTGTCTTGCCGACGACCTTCAATGCGTCGTCCTGCCACTTGTTGATGATGTGCATTCCCGGCCGATCCGCTTGCAACCACAGATCCCAGCCTCGGTAGTTGTTGTCGTTGTCCATGCGAGCGAGGATCGCCCCGGATTGATTCCGCTTCGTGACTTTCACCCACGCCGACGCGGTGAAGCCCTGATCCTTTTCGAAGTCCCCGGCTTCTGGAATCTGCAACGGGTCGCCGATTTTGATCGCGAAGGCCTTCGCGCCGACCTTACCTGCACCGACCCAATCGAAGCCGGAGGCGACGTTTGCGGATCGCTCTTGGCCGTCGACGATCAACTTCAACGCTTTCCCGTCCCCTTCGTTGAGCGGCATGTGCAGCTTCAAACCTTGGGTCGGAATGAGTGCGGCAAGCTGCTCGACCTTCGCTTCGGCCAGCCACTTATCGTAGTCGGCCCGAGCTTCCTTCTTTCGAGTCTCCAGCTTGGCGCGCATTTCCTTCAATGCGGCGGAGACTGCTTCCCACTTCTCACGATCCTCCGGTTTCGGGACGGTGATGATCGGCGGTGTGTTCGGAATGTTGCCGTCCATCGCGGCCTGCGTCGTGTTATTGAAGAACGCCGCCATCGAATAAAAATCCTTCATCGTCAGCGGGTCGAACTTGTGGTCGTGACAGACCGCACAGCCGGCCGTCAGCCCCATCCAAACTTGCGAGACAGTCTCCGTTCGATCGCGCGTGTACGAGACGAGAACTTCTTCGGCGATCGAGCCCCCTTCGTTCGTCGTGATGTTGCAGCGGTTGAAGCCCGACGCGATCTCCTGATCGAGTGACTTGTTCGGCAACAGGTCTCCGGCGAGTTGCTCGATCGTGAACTGATCGAACGGCATGTTGCGGTTGAAGGCGCTGATGACCCAATCGCGGTACGACCACATCTCGCGGAAGTTGTCGAAGTGAATGCCGTGCGTGTCCGCGTAGCGGGCTGCATCGAGCCAGTACCGACCGCGATGCTCGCCCCACTGCTTCGAGGTCATCAGCTTGTCGATCAGCTTCTCGTAAGCGTTATCCGACTTGTCAGCCACGAATTCATCGACCAACTCAACGCTTGGCGGCAGACCAGTGATGTCGAGATTGACTCGCCGAGCCAATGTTCGCCGATCCGCCTCAGCCGCCGGAGTCAGTCCCGCCGATTCAAGCTTCGCGAGCACAAACCGGTCGATGGGATTCTTGGCCCACGCCTCGTTTTTGACCTTCGGTAGCTCCGGTCGGGCAGGCGCGATGAACGACCAGTGAGCCTGATACTCGGCCCCGCTGGCGATCCACTTTCGCAGCAACTCCTTTTGCTTCGCCGTCAGCGTTTTCTTGATGGCCGGCGGCGGCATGATCTCTTCCGCATCGGCGGAAAGGATGCGCCGTATCATCTCGCTCTCGTCCGGCTTGCCCGGCACAATGACCTTCTTGCCGATCGCGTCCTCTCGGCGATCCAATCGGTAGTCCCCCTTCCGAGCCGCACTATCCGGCCCATGACACGGAAAACACATGTCGGTCAAGATCGGCCGAATGTCGCGGTTGTAGAAAATCGCGTCGTCGGCCCGGCTCGATGAGATCGTCAACAGGCACAGACCCAACGTGAGCAATTCCGTGAATCGCATGGAAGTACATCTCCGGGTGAGGGTGATCTTCTGTGTGTGAAAGTTTAACAATCCCACGACCGACTGTCCGGCTGAAAGCCGTGAGCCGGTGGCCGAAAGCTGTTATCCTTTTTTAAACACGCAAAAAGGATAACGGCCAACAGCGTTCGGCTCACGACTGACGGCCCGATTGTCAGGGGAGGTGCTGTGATGCTCTGTCGGGTGTTGTGGTTGTTGTGCATCGTCAGTTGGAGTTGGCCCTTGAATGGCGCGGAGCGCAACATCGCAGAGCGCTTGCAACGAGAGATGTGGATTAAGGAATCACGCCTGGTCCGGTCAGCGATCGGGGTCACACGGCCTGAGACGCCGATTCCGTGCTGGATCGACACGGCAGAACTCGCTGAGAAGCCGGATCGTTATCATGTCTGGCTGATCGGAGGGCTCGACGGCACGGACCAGAGCGTCGATCACACAATCGCAGTGTTGCGCTGGTTTCACACCTCGGAAGAAGCGACGAGTCTGCGTGCGACGATGGCGATGTCGGCCGTCTTGATCGCAAATCCCGATGGCTGGGCGAATCAACTTGGCGGCAAAAATCTTTCCGGTGGCGACTTGTTGCGCGGGTATCCGCCGCCAGTCGATGGATATCAGAGTCAGGAAGTTCCCGAGGCGCAGTACTTGTGGCGCTGGCTCGGAACACAAGCTCCAGATGTCATCTTCGATGTGCGACACCACTCCGATCCGAAGCGGGCTGGAATTCAAGATGGCTCGGATGCGGACGATGACCTCACTTCTCAACTCGCCCGGCAGTCGGTCGCGGGAATGGGAAAGCTCGTCGCCGTGCGCTGGAACATCGACAAGCCTGGCATCCAGTCGGATAACCTCCTGCCGCAACACTTGAAGAAGCTAGCCAGCACAGGCAAGTCCATCGACGTCCACAGCGAGGCGCGTCAGGAAAGGCTGCGGCGAATTCGCCGTTCGCCGATCGAAGTCGCGGAGCAACTCGCCCAACGATACGGGCACTCTTTGAAGACAGTGCAGTACATCCCGGCCGTCGCGGTGATCGGCCGCATTCGGCTGAGCGGACTGATGAACGATCCGTCGCCTCAGCAAGACGCGGAACGAATCGTCGAGCCGTATCTGTCTGGGAAGCAAAAGGCGATCAGCGACAATCCGAGCGGCAGCGACTTTGCCGGGCATCTCGTCTTTGGTGAGTTGGCTCTGCGAATCAAGGACGAGCCGACGAAAGCCAAGCTGATCTCGCTCGCGAAAGCTGCCGCCGATTTCGGATTCGATGCCGACGGTCAGCCGCGTAAAGCCATGCCATCGCACGTCGAGATGTCGGATGCCGTCTTCATGTCCTGCCCGATCCTTGCTCAAGTCGGTCGGCTGACCAGCGACGTGAAGTACCACGACATGGCCGTGCGACATCTCGCGTTCATGCGGAAGCTGTGTGCTCGTCCGGACGGACTGTACCGCAACTCGCCGCTCAACGACGCCGCTTGGGGACGCGGCAACGGCTTCCCGGCCCTCGGCCTCGCGCTGACGCTGACCGATCTGCCGGCCGAACATCCTGGCCGAGCCGAAGTCCTCCGCGCGTTTCAGCAACACCTTGCCGCACTGCGAACTCACCAAGACCCGACCGGCATGTGGCATCAAGTTATCGACGTCGAGGGAAGTTATCGCGAGCTGACCGCAACCTGCATGATCACGTTCGCAATGCTGCGAGGCATGAAGCACGGCTGGCTCGACCGAGCGACTTACGAACCGAGCATCCGCCAATCCTGGCCCGCGATTCTGGCTCGCATCGCGGCAGACGGTTCGCTGATTGACGTTTGTGAAGGGACTGGCAAGCAAACCAGTCTGCGAGCGTATCTCGACCGCAAGGCGATCCTCGGCCCCGACGACCGCGGAGGCGCGATGGCATTGCTCGTCGCGACCGAGATGGCGGAATTCATGTCCGCCAGGTGACGAGACTTGACCACAACGACGCGCCAGCGACTATTCGACCGGCGATCAATCATGCACTCGCTGACGCATCGTGCCGGTTTCCCAATCAGCCCGAAGGCTTCAACGCACCAGCAAGAAGTCGCGACTGTTGAGCAAACTCCACATCAAGTCTTGAGCCGCGTCGGTGCGTTGTTGGTCGCCGTAACTGGCGAAGTGCTTCTTGGCGACTTCGACTTCTTTCACGGTCGGTCGTCGTGAGAGCGACCAGAGATAGAGGTCTTCGATCAATTGATCTTCAGTCGGTGCGGGGTTCTGTCGCAGCAGTTGAGCGACTCGTCCATTAGCGTCGGTGACTCGGCGAAGGATTGACTGGCCGTTGATCAGGTGCAGCGCCTGAAGCATGTTGCTGTCGCCGTCCCGCTCGCATTCGCAGGCTTCGGCTCGTTGAGGTTTTCCGAAGAGGTTCAGGAACTCGCTGGTGATTTCGGCGTCAGGAAGCTGTGCGGCGGAGAATCCCGCCGGTGCGCCGCCGAAGTTTTCTCGCACGCCCGTCGCTTGTACGAGCGAATCGAGCAGCGATTCGGCGGAAATGCGGCGCGGGATCGCGTGCGAGAAATTCTGCGTATCGTGCCGATTGCTGTCGTTGGCGATGCTGCTCCGCTGGTACGTCTGCGACGTGACGATCGTCCGCATCAAATGGCGGACGTCAAATTTGTGTGCGAGGAAATCCTTCGTCAGCGCGTCGAGCAGTTCGGGGTTGATTGGCGGGTTCGTCGTCCGCAGGTCATCGACCGGATCGATGATGCCGCGTGAGAAGAAGTAGCTCCAGAAACGATTCGCGAGACTGCGCGCGAACATCGGGTTGTCGGAAGCGGTCAGCCAAGTCGCGAATGGAACTCGGCGATCGGTCCCGATCGAGACGGGCGGTTGAATCCCGCCGAGGAATCGTGGCGGCTGTGCTTGTCCCGATCGCGGATTCGTCGCGAAGCCAGCCGCAAGTTGCAGGCTCACCGCGCGAGCGTTCGGAACGCCGACCATTCGCGGATCGTTCTTCGCCGTCACTTGATTAAAAAAGCTGGCGAGGCCGTAGTAGTCCTCTTGCGTCCAATTCTCCAGCGGATGCGTGTGGCAGCGAGCACACAACATGCGGACGCCGCAGAAGACTTCGGCGACTCGTTCGAGCGTGTCGTTCGTGTCCTTGCTGACCGCGAAGTACGCCGCCGCCGGGTTGTCGGCCGCTCCCCCCTTGCTGGTCAGCAACAGCCGAGTCATTTCGTCCAGCGGCATGTTCGCTGCGACCGCGCTCCGTATCCATTCGCGGAACCCGTACATCGCCGGTTCGCTCAGTCGCACGCGCGAGTTCTGTAACAAGTCTCCCCATTTCAGCGACCAATGATCGACAAACTCCGGCCGCGCAAAGAGCGAATCGACCTTCTTCGTCCGCTTGGCGGGATCCGCGTCGGCGAGAAACGCTCGCACTTCCTCCGCTGCCGGCTGCAACCCGATCAAGTCGATCGACACGCGCCGCAAGAACTCTTCGTCGCTGGATAACTCCGACGGCTTAATTTTCAAATCGTTGAGCTTCGCCACGACATGCTGGTCGATGAAGTGCTCGGTCGGAATCGGCGACGGCTGAAAGTCCGACTTGCGATTCAGCACGATCAGCCGTGCCGCCGCGAACTTCCGTTCGTACCGCGCGACGACGGCCGACTCACCGACATCGCGAGCGGTCACCAGCCCCACCTCATCAACGTCAGCGACCCCTTCGGTGTTGACGTTGAAGATCGCCAGCTTCGTGACATCGCGGGTCGTCCCGTCCGTGTAATGTGCAATGAGCTGCAACCGATGCTTCATCCCCGGTTCAACGACAAATCGTTCCGGGAAGACGCGGACGAATTCGACCTCGGCCTTGTCCTCGAAGTCCGACCTCGCCCCTTGCTCGATCCACGTCTGCAGAATCTTGTGCGACAGCGAACCCTTCGCCAGCCGAATCCCACCCCGATGTGGCACCTCGCCGATCGGCTTGGTGATCAACAAACTTTCGCTCGGCTTGACGAGACTGATCCGCCGCCCGAACTGATCACCGAACACCGCTTGGTAGTCCTGTGTTGCTTCACCGCCGCGCAGCGACAGCTTGAACCCGTTCTTGCCGAGCGAGTATCCGTGACACGCTCCCATGTTGCAGCCACCCTTCGACAGCACCGGCATCACCTCATGCCGAAAACTGTAAGGCCGCTCGGCCGGAGGCAACTCCACCGCCACCGGCACATTCACCGTCTGCCCCGCCGCCTGCACCACAATCTGCGTCTGCCCCGACTTCAACGGCTTCACCCAACCGTTCTCGATCGTGGCGATACTCGGGTCGCTGCTGGTCAACGTCGCCTGAGCCGACAAATCGACCGCGATGCCATCGGCAGTCTTACCGCTGACGATCAGCGAATGCTCATAGCGGTGATGAATCAACTTCAACGCCGACGGTGCGACCTGAATGTTGCCGGAGACACTGATTGACTGCGGCGGTTCGCCTTTGATTGAGGAAGCGAACAAGGCACACAAAGACAGACTGGCAAAAAAATGGGGGGCAAAAAAATCTGGAGAATACCGCGTGGTTATCTTGCGCTTCATATTTCTACTCCAAATCTTTTTGCCAACTCGCCCCTTTGAATCCTAATTCGCCGCAGCCGGTGCAACCAACTTCACAATCAATTCGGTCTCCGTCCGAATCGGCTGGTTACCAGTGAGCGGATCGGGTGGGCCGGTGGCGATCAGTTTAATCCCTTTGAGCTCTCCGGCTGCGAAGTTGGCGGGAAAGCGGAGTTCGAGGGCGAAGTCGGTTTGATCGGCTTTCACGGCGGCGTTGGTGATGGCGACTCCACCGGGCTGGCCGGTGAGCGTCAGGTTCGCGTCCCCTTTGAAGTTCGCGAGCCGTTCGATCTTGCCGGTCACCTTCACGACGGCACCGGTCTTTGGATCAATCGTTTGCTCGATCGTGGTGGAACCTGTCAGCTTCACGGCGAGCGGATTGAGTACCGGCAAGCGACGCACCGTCGAGTACGCGGTTCGCAAGACCGAGTTGCGTTCGGGATTGAGCAGTTCGGCTTTGATGGCGACGTCGCAGGAACTCTCAGGCAAGACCGACGGCACGACGAGCGACAGTTGGCTCTGGGAATTGGCTTTCGCTTCGGCGTCGCGGACTGCGGCTTCGGCGGCGGTCTTCTTCGTAGTGAGATCGGCGACCTTCGCGTCGGCTGCAACTTTGGCGTCGCCTTGAGCCGCCGCAGCTTGCTTGGTCGCTTCAGCGAGTTGTGTATTGATCGCGTTCAGCGAGTCGATCGCTGCTTTGACCGGGGGATCGACAGGGACTTCCACAACTTGCTCCGGTCGCACCGCCAGGATGAGGTTCGGTTGATTGTTGACTCGCGGTTCAAGCTGCGAGGTCACGAACGTCAGCCGGATTGGGCCGAGCATTCCGCTGGGTCGCACGAACTTCAGCGGGATCGCGGTCTTGCTCATCTGGACCAGTTGCGACATCGGCTGTGCGTCGGCCCAGGCGACTTGAAACGGCACCGATTGTTTCGGAGCGGCCGCGATGCCGAACGATTCGC
>Ga0194120_10000376_pt1 | contig 83542 bp, 75 predicted proteins | sample TA2MahCa65mmetaG_FD_148642 | JGI IMG/M metagenome (GOLD analysis project Ga0194120, IMG submission 148642) | Freshwater microbial communities from Lake Tanganyika, Tanzania - TA2015019 Mahale Deep Cast 65m | ecosystem: Environmental > Aquatic > Freshwater > Lake | place: Tanzania: Lake...
GCCTCCTTAAGGATGCCGATGATCTGTTCCTCGCTGAACCTGCTGCGCTTCATGGTGGGTCCTCCCTGGGTCAAAATTAACGGGAAAACTCACCCTCCGGTTGGACCTAAAAACGGGGGGAAGGTCAAACACAGGCCATGTAGTCGAGCGGATTAAAAAGAAATCGAACCCGAGAGTTAAGCGATTAATCTTGGCTTATATACAGTTAGAGGAAACAGTCGTTGCGTTTTTGGATGCTCTTCTTAAGGAAAGTCGTTTAAGGCATTAATGAGCGAAGGGAGAGTTACTATGTCCGATGTAAAAAATTGGTTTGATCGTCAGGTCGAGTTTGCAGTGAAGGATATCGAAACTTGGCCTGCTTGGATGAATAATGCAGCTAGGATCGCTGGTGGCATAACTCATGGACGTCAGGTAGGTAGCAGAAAACCGAATAATCGGAGTTCGAGTAGTTACGATGATTCTCAGAAAAAAGCAAAATCCTTTCTTAAGGGGGTCTAGAGAAATCTATGAATAGATATTCTTCCATGAGAGTTAGATAAGCCCGCTCTCGCGCACGCCGTCGAAGATGAACTGGACCGAAAGGGCGGCGAGCAGGATGCCGACCACGCGGGTGATCACGTTCTGCCCGGTGATACCGAGGAACTGGCCGAGGCGCGCGGCCACCAGCAGGAGCGCGAAGGTCAGCGCCAGGACTAAACCGAGGGCGATGAACACCGCCGTGACGCGGGCCGTGTCGCCCGCCGCCTGGGCATAGAGCAGGATGACTGCGCCCATGGTGCCCGGCCCGGCGATCAAGGGCGTCGCCAGCGGAAAGACGGAAATGTCGTGGCGATGGCCGGCCTCCAGGTCCTCGTCGTCGGTGGTGGTGACGCCGCCCGAGGAACGCGCGAACACCATGTCGATCGCCATCAGCAGCAGCAGCACGCCGCCCGCGACGCGGAGCGCCGCCAGGCTGATGCCGAGCAATTCCAAGAGCTTGTTGCCGAAAAGGGCGAACGCGAACAGGATCGCGGCCGCGATCAGCACGCCGCGCAGCGCCATGGCGATCCGGCGTCCCTGCGAGGCGTGCGGGGTCAGCGCCGCGAACAGCACCGCCACGTCCACCGGCGCGACGGTGGCGAAGAAGGTGGTGAAGGCGAGCAGTCCGGCTTCGAACATTTCGGCCCTATTTTACACCCGTCCGGCCATCGCCGCCTCGAGCAAGCCCTTGAGGTTGGCGACGTCGAGCGGCACCGGGTTGCCGCCCGCGGTCGGGTCGTTGGCGGCCATTTGCGACAGTTCGTCGAGCCGGCTTTCCTCGACGCCCAACTCGCGGCAGGTGTGGGGGATCTTGAATTCGCGGCGGAGATCCATCACCCAGTCCAGGAATCCGTCGAAGGTCGGTTTGGATAGGCCGATGTAGCGCGCGGCCGCGGCGATGCGCTCGGCGATCGCCTTGCGGTTGAACACCAGCACGTAGGGCATGAACACGGCGTTGGTGAGGCCATGATGCGAGTTGTAGACCGCGCCGACCGGGTGCGAGAGCGAATGGATCGCGCCGAGCCCCTTCTGGAACGCGGTCGCGCCCATGGTCGCCGCCGCCATCATGTGGGCGCGCGCGGCGAGATCGCGGCCGTCCTTGACCGCGCGCTGCAGGTAGTCGCGCACGAGGCGCATGCCTTCGAGGGCGATGCCGTCGGCGAGCGGATGGAAGCCCGGTGCGCAAAACGCCTCCAGGCAATGGGCGAAGGCGTCCATGCCGGTCGCGGCGGTGATGTGCGGGGGCAGGCCGACGGTCAGTTCGGGATCGAGGATCGCCTGGCCCGGCATCATGCCGGGGTGGAAGATGATCTTCTTGGTGTGGGTCGCCTCGTCCACGATCACGCTGGCGCGGCCGACCTCGGAGCCTGTGCCCGACGTCGTCGGCACCGACACCGTCGGCGCGATGCCCTTTTCGTCGACCCGCTTCCAGTTGTCGCCCACGTCCTCGAAATCCCAGAGCGGGCGGCTCTGCCCGGCCATGAGCGCGATCGCCTTGCCGGCGTCCAGCGCGCTGCCGCCGCCGAAGGCGATCACCCCGTCGTGGCTGCCCTGGCGATAGGCGGTAAGACCGTCGTCCACGTTGCGCCCGACGGGATTTGGGCGGACGTCGCTGAACACGGCGGCAGTCAGACCAGCCTTCTTTAGGGAATCGACCGCCGCGCCGATCATCGGCAGTTTCGCCAGCCCCGGATCGGTCACCAGCAGCGGGCGTTTCATCCCGAGGGCTTCGCACGCGCGCGGCAGTTCCTTGATCCGCCCGGCGCCGAAGCGGACCTTGGTCGGATAGTTCCAGTTGCCGATAGGAGACGTTTGTTCGCTCATGGATCGATTCTCAGGTTTTGACGCGGAGGTGGAACGATTTCGGCCGGGTCAGGTGCTCGTAGCCGAGGATGGAAAGGGTACATCCGCGTCCCGAATCCTTGACCCCGGTCCAGGCGAGCGCCGGATCGAGATAATCGCAGCGGTTCATGAACCAGGTGCCGGTGTCGACGGCGTCGCCGATGCGGATCGCGGCGTTTTCGTCCGCGGTCCAGATCGCGGCCGTCAGACCATACGGGCTGTCGTTCATCAGGTGGATCGCCTCGTCGTCGCCCTTGACCTTCATGATGCCGATCACCGGGCCGAACGATTCCTCCATCATCACCGACATGGAATGATCGACGTTCACCAGCACCTGGGGCGCGAGGTAGGGGGTACCCTGCCTGCTCGCCGGAAAGGCGCGCTCATCGATCAGGGCCTTGGCGCCGCGCTTGACCGCCTCGGCGATCTGCTGGCGCACGAATTCGGCCGCGTCGGCGCGCACCATGGGCCCGAGGTTGGTTTCGGGCTTGGAGGGATCGCCGAGCTTGTACTTGCGTGTCAGGTCGGCGAAGCCCTCGACGAAGCGGTCGTAAACGTCGGCGTGGACGTAGATGCGCTCGATCCCGCAGCACGACTGGCCGGAATTGAAGAACGCGCCGTCGACCAGGTTTTCGACCGCGTGATCGAGGTCGCAATCGGGCCGGACATAGGCCGGATCCTTGCCGCCCAGCTCGAGCCCGACGCCGATGAAGCGCCCGGCGGCGGCGCTTTCCACCGTCCGTCCGCCGGCGACCGAACCGGTGAAGGCGACAAAGGCGACCTCCGGCGACTTGACGACCTTTTCGGTGTCGGCATGGGTGAGGTGAAGATGCTGGAACACGCCCGCCGGAATGCCGGCGGCGTCGAACGCGGCCTGGAACCGTTCGGCGCAAAGCGGCGTCTGGTGCGAATGCTTGAGGATCACCGTGTTGCCGGCGGCGAGGGCCGGCACGATCGAATTGACGGCGGTCAGGTAGGGGTAGTTCCACGGCGCGATGGTGAAGACGACGCCGAGCGGTTCGGGCCGGATGAAACGCCGGAAATTTTCCTTGGGCCCGACGTCGCGGTCGGCCAGCGCCGCGGGCGCCTCTTTGATCATGTAGCGCGCGCGTTCCTCGAACCCGCGCACCTCGCCCGGGGATTGCGCGATGGGGCGGCCCATCTGCCAGGTGATTTCCTCGGCGATCTTGTCCTTGTTGACGACGAAAGCGTCGACGGCCTTGAGAAGCAGGTGGCAGCGTTCGGCGATCGGAACGCTTTTCCATTTCTTCTGGGCGGCGCGGGCGCGTTCGAGGGCGCCGCCGATGTCGGCGGCGGACGCGAGCGGGCGTTCGACGTAGACCCGGCCATCCACCGGGGAGATGGTTTTGAGGGAGGCGGGCATGGGCGAGGAGTCCTGGCTGGAGGGTCGAGACGTAATATAACACTTTGAGAAAGAAGGAAAAACAAGCCTAAAAGGGGGTTTGTGCAAGGTCCGTTCGGCGTCTTGTGGTTCGAGTTCGGCCGTCAGGTTCACAAGATTGGTTGTTTCCGGAGAGTCTTCGCTTGGTGGTGAGACCGATCCCACCGATAGGCGCGGAACAGACCTGACCGATTTGATTGGAAATCAAATCGGGTCGAAGATCGTCGTCGAATGGCGGCGCTCCCGATGCCGGCCGTCTCGAATCAGATCGGCCGTTCTTTGGAAAACCTGTCTTTCAATCGCAATTACAGAGACTTGGCATAACCCCAACCGAGACTTGGTAGAGCCATATTTAAACTATACATTCGAGAACCGAGATCTGGGTGAAAAACAGCCTCAGTTCTTAATAGCACCGAACAGTCTTCGTGCCGAACATCCCCGTTCGCCTCGGCTTGATGCCGCCCCTGACTGGCCTCGTGGAAATGTATGGCCAGGAAATCATATGGGCGGCCACCATTGCCTGCGCCGAAATCAATGAGAGCGGCGGCGTACTCGGGCGCCCCCTGCAATTGATGGTCGAGGATGACGGCAGTCTGCCCCAGACGGCGGTCCCGGCGGCACGACGATTGATTCAGGAGCACGGGTGCAGCGCCATCATCGGCAACCTGCTTTCGAACGCGCGCATCGACGTGGCGGCCAAGGTCGCCGCCCCTCTGGGCATTCCCTATCTCAACTTCTCTTTCTACGAAGGCAGCATCTCGTCGCGCTGGTTCTTCCACTTCGCCGCCCTTCCCAACCAGCAAATCGACAAGATGATTCCGTTCATGGCCGAACACTATGGCGTAAAGATGTTCTTCGCCGGCAACAATTACGAATGGCCGCACGGATCGATCGACGCGTGCAAGCGGTCCCTGGCCGCGCTGAACGGCGAGATCGTGGGCGAGGAATATCTGCCCCTTGGCGTCCGCACCGAGGAGATCGATGGCCTGCTGGAGCGCGTGGCCCGATCCGGCGCGGATGTCTTCGTCCCTTATTTTGCGGGCGCCGACCAGATCACTCTGCTGTCCCGCTTCGCCGAAATGGGGATCAAAAGCCACATGGCGGTGGTCATGGGGCATTTCGACGAAATCATTGCCGGGCGGCTGTCCCCCGAGGCTCGGGATGGGCTCTATTCCAGCAATACCTATTTCATGTCGATCGACACGCCCCAATCCCGGGCCTACCTGGCTCGGCTGAAGGAATTGCCCGGCGTTTCGGATCTATGGCCACGTGGCAATGGCGTGCTCACTAATTTCGGCGAGGGGACTTATGTCTGTGTCAAGGCTTTTGCCGAAGCAGCCCGGATCGCCGGAAACACGGAGCCGGAGGCCCTTGCCGCCGCGCTTGAGAATGTGCGGGTGCTCGGGCCGCAGGGAGAGGTGCGCATGGATGCGGCGTCGCACCACGCGACGGTGAACTCCTATCTAGCCCGCTGCCGGAAGGACGGAACCTTCGAAGTGGTGCAGGCATTCAGACCGATTCCGCCGCAAATCCCCGAGCGCTACCGGCCCCGTCCCAGCGAACCCCGTTTCGCGGAATTGCCTTTCGGTCCGCAAGCGGTCGCTCGCATGGCGTCGGAAGCCGGCGAGGCCTATCGCTGGGTGGGAACGGCAAAGAAAATCCTGGCGCTGGCCGACATGGCGATCCTGGCTACGGACCAGAACGGGTTCATCACCGACGCCAATCGCGCCGTGTCCGAAATGTTCGGGTATGCCAACGGTGAACTGAAGGGACTGTCGGTTCACCTTCTGGTTCCGCCCCATCTGCGGGCCATCCATCAAGAGCATATGGCCCGCTTTCTGGCCGGCGACGAGACCGAGCGCCGGATGGGAAGGCGGGGCGAGATCTCCGGTTATCGCAAAGACGGCACCTTCTTCCCGCTGGAAGCGTCCATTGCCAAATTCCGCGACGGCGAATCCTGGGTGCTGGTGGCAACCTTGCGCGACATGACCGCGGCGAAGGAAGCGGAAGCCGAACTGACCCGGCGCGCCACCCACGACCCACTGACCGGCCTTCCCAACCGCGCCCTGGTCTACGAGCGCCTCGAAAAGGTCCTTCACCGGTCGAAAGCGCGCGGCGATAACATCGCCCTGCTGTTCATCGACCTGGATGGCTTCAAGGCGGTGAACGACAAGTACGGCCACGAAGCCGGCGACTATCTGCTGAAGGAAATTTCCCAGCGCTTCATCCAAGCGGTGCGCCCGGGGGATACGGTCGGACGCCTTGCCGGCGACGAATTTGTGATCCTGTGCGAGCACGTGGATTCTCCGGCCATGCTCTCCTCCCTCGCGGAACGCATCCTCGACGCCGCAAAGCAGGCCGTGCCATATGGGACGGACAAGCTGTTCGTGACCGCCAGCATAGGCATAGCCGCCGGGCATGGTTCCACCCATACCGCCGACGATCTTGTCCGTGCCGCCGACACCGCCATGTATTTCGTCAAGGGGTCCGGGCGGGCGGGATGGCGGTTCTTCAACGAAGACCTGCAGAAGGAGGCGCAGCGGCGCCTGTCCATTTCCACGGGGTTGCGCACGGCGTTGGAGCGCGACGAATTCCATGCGGTGTATCAGCCGATTGTGGACATCCGTTCATCCGTGGTGGTCGGCGGCGAGCTTCTCCTGCGCTGGCGCTCTGCCGAAGGTGAGGAGTCGCCCGCTGTCTTCATTCCCGTCGCCGAGATGAACGGGACCATCGTCGCGATCGGCTATTGGGTCTTCGAGCAGGGATGCCGGACCGAGAAGCGATGGCGCGAACAGGCCGGGGAGAACGCCCCCTATGTCTCGCTCAACATGTCGGCGCGCCAGATGGCCGATCCGCTGCTGGTTGACAAATATGCCGCAATTCTGAAGGAAACTGGCGCCGATCCCAGGCGCCTGCTTCTGGAGATTACCGAGACGTCCCTGATGGCCGATCCTTCCTTCAATCGCGAGGTCGTCGACCGGTTGGCGGGGTTGGGCATGCGCATCGCGGTGGACGATTTCGGTAGCGGCTATTCGTCCCTGGTGCAGTTGCTTCGACTCAAGATCGATGTTCTCAAGATCGGCAGGGAATTCATCCAGGACATCGATATCGACCCCGACAGCAGAATCATCGTTTCCGCCCTGTGTCGCATGGCGAAATCGCTGAAACTGATGCTTATCGCCGAAGGCGTCGAGACTCAGAACCAAAGAAATATGCTTCGCGCTTTGGGCTGCGACTGCATTCAGGGATATCTGTTCTACCGCCCTATGCCTGCCGACGAATTGCTGATCGCGGCGACCAACTCCCATCGCGCCAAGGAACGGGGTGACGACGACCTTCAATTCCTGATCTGCTCAAGTAGGCCGGCCAAAGCCGTAGCACGGTCGCCGCTCGACGACATCGTTGCCGAAGCGCGAGCATACAATCCGCTGAACGGAATCACCGGTTATCTGATTCATTTCGACGGGGCGTTCGTTCAATACCTGGAGGGTAACGGGGCGGACATCCATCGCCTGTTCGCCATGATCAAAAAAGACCCGCGACACCGCGACGTAACCCTGGTTTCCAAGGGAAAGCTGGCCCGGCGGTTATTCGCGGGCTGGACGATGGGGGTCCGGAGTCTCGACAGTCCGGCGATTGCCGATGACCTTGGCGGTGGCGGCTTGGTATTCGAAGCGCTGACAACCAATCCCGTCGCCTGTCGCGCCTTGTTCGAGGCTATTGCGATGGAATCGCAATAACCGAACGAGCCTCTTCGAAGGAATCGAGCAAAGCGGTGCGGGTTGCCGCCGCCCATCAGACTTCGTTCCCGGCCGAATAATGGCGACTCCGCGCTAAATCCGTGTGCGGGGAGGGTGTTTAAACGGCCGCGGGCGAGAAGCGTTATTTTTCTCGTTAACCACGAATCGAATATCGAAAAAGGTGGCGGCCGCTTTTGGGGCGAGTCATCATCGTGACAATAAAAAAGTAGCTTGGGGGACTGTACGATGATCGACGATACGCGTAGGTGCGCCTTCGTGACGGGGGGCGGCCGAGGAATCGGGCGCGCGATCGCGCGTCGTCTGCTGCAAGAGGGCTGGGCGGTGGCGATCGCCGACATCGATCGCGAAGCGGGCTTGAAATTCGAGGCCGAATTCGTGGCGATCGGCCCGTGTCATTTCCATCAGGCCGACGTGCGCCAGGAAGACGACGTCAAGAACGCGATCGCCGCCACGCTCGTTCGCTTCGGCCGGATTGACGGCCTCGTCAACAACGCCGGCATCGCCAAGGCCTCGGCGGCGAAGGTGACCGAGCTCGCGCTCGCCGATTGGAATCGGATTATCGGCACCAACCTGACCGGCGCGTTCTTGTGCGCCAAGCACGCGACGCCGCATTTGCGCGCGGCCAAGGGAGCGATCGTCAACATCGCCTCGACCCGCGCGCTGATGAGCGAACCGAACACCGAAGCCTACGTCGCTTCCAAGGGAGGTCTCGTCGCTCTCACGCACGCGCTGGCGATCAGCCTCGGGCCCGAGGTGCGGGTCAATTGCGTCAGCCCGGGTTGGATCGACACGCGCGGGGAAGGCGCGGCCCGCGCGCATAAAACCGGCGAACTGTCCGCCGCCGACCATGCCCAGCATCCGGCGGGCCGTGTCGGCCGTCCCGATGACATCGCCGAGGCCGTCGCCTATCTCCTCGGCGATCACGCGGGCTTCATTACCGGCGCCAACCTGGTGATCGACGGCGGCATGACGCGGAAGATGATTTACGTCTAGGCGTCGGCCGTTTCAGAGGATGCGGGCGCGGATTTTGTTGCCGGCCCAATCGGTCAAAATCACCAGGGCAATGATCACGATCAGGACCATGGCGGTCGTCTGGTAATCGAACAGCCGGATGCTGGAGATCAAATGGAACCCGATCCCGCCCGCGCCGACCAGGCCGAGCACGGTCGCCGAGCGGATGCTGACCTCGAAGCGGTAGAGATTGTAGGTGATGAAGTGGGGCAGGATTTGGGGGACGATGGCGTAGGCGACCGTCTGCGACCAGCCGGCGCCGGTCGATTGCATCGCCTCGACCGGGCCGTGATCGACCGCCTCGATCGCCTCGGCGTAGAACTTGCCGAGCATGCCGGCGTTGTGCAGCGCGAGCGCGAGAATGCCGGGAAACGGGCCGAGGCCGACGGCGGACACGAAGATGAGCGCGAACACCAGTTCCGAAACGCCGCGCAGCGCGTTGAGAATAAATCGCGCGCTGCCGTAGACGACGACGTGGGGCGAGATGTTACGCGCCGCCATCAGGCCGAGCGGGATGGCGAGCACGATGCCGAGCACGGTACCCCAGATGGCGATCTCGATGGTCTCGATGGTCGGCTGCACGATGCGCGGGGTGAAGGCCCAGTCCGGCGGGAACATGCGCCCGACATAGCTGGCGATGGCGGGAAGGCCGCGCACGAATTCTCCCAGGCTCAGATCGGTGTCGCGGGCGCTGACGTAGAGGACGACCAGGGCGACCAGGACGCCGCCGCCGACGGTCACGGTCTGGCGCAGCCGTTCGGCCGGCGTGCGCGCGGAATCGAGCAGTTCCTCCAACCGCTGGCGGCGGTCGGCGGGGGAGGGGCGGCCGGCGGGATCAGGCGCGTTCACGGTCGTCCTCCTCGTCGTCGACGGTCGCGCCGTAGATGCCGTGCAGCGTGTCCTGGCTCAGGTCGCGGACGTGGCCGTCGAACACGATGCCACCGCCGGCAAGCCCGATCACTCGTTCGCCGAACTCGCGCGCGTAGTTGACCTGGTGGATGTTGAGCAGCACGGTGATGCCCAACTCCTCGTTGATACGGCGGAGATAGCGCAGCACGACGCGGGCGATGTTGGGATCCAAACTGGCGACCGGCTCGTCGGCCAGCAGCAACACCGGCTTCTGGTTGAGCACGCGGGCAATGGCGACGCGCTGCTGTTCGCCGCCGGAGAGCGTATCGGCGCGCTGGAACGCCTTGTGCGCCATGTTGACGCGCTCCAGGCAGTCGAGGGCGGCGAGCTTTTCCTCGCGGCCGAAGCGGAAAGCGAGCGACGGCAGCAGCGCCTTATAGCCGAGCGTGCCGGTCAGCACGTTGGACAGCACCGAGAGTCGCTTCACCAGGTTGAACTGCTGGAAGATCATGCCGATGCGCCGGCGCATGTGGCGCAGGTCCCGGCGCCCGCTCGGGGTCGGCGTGCCCTCGAAGCGGATATCGCCGCCGCTCGGCTCGACCAGGCGGTTGATGCAGCGCATCAGCGTGGATTTGCCCGCGCCGGAACGGCCGAGCACAACGATGAATTCCCCGGCGCGCGCGTCGAACGACACGTCGTGAAGCGCGGTGTGCGCCCCATAACGCTTGTTGAGGTTGCGGACCTCGAGAATCGGCGCGGCCGGGGCGGTCACGATTCCACCCCGGCCGTGGACGTTTCGCTCACTTACCGGCTGCTTTCTTCTGCTGATCCTGGAAGGCGATCAGTTCGCGCACCGTGTCGTAATCCTTGTCGGTCGCCGGATCCATCGCGTTGACGACGCCGAGCTTGCCGAACTGGACGTTGCTGATGGCCAGCAGGCCCTTGCGCAGCTTGTCCTGCAGGTCCTTGGGCAGGTTGGTACGCACGACGAAGGGCGAGCCGGGGATCGGATCGGACTCGAACACGATCCGCACGTCCTCTTTCTTCAATTGGCCGCGGGATATGGCAAGATCGTAGACCTCGTCGGCGATGCCGGCGGCGTTGACCTTGCCTTCCTTGACCGCGATCAACGAGGCCTGGTGGGTGCCGGAATAATAGAGCGACTTGAAATCCTTTTCCGGGTTGATGCCGTTCTTGTGCAGCGCGAGCCGGGGCACGAAGTTGCCCGAGGTCGAGGCCGGATCGACCAGCGCGAAGGTCTTGCCCTTGAGGTCGGCGAGCGAACGAATCGGCTGATCGGGATGCGCGATGATCAGCGCGCGGTAAGAGGATTTTCCCGTCTGCGCCATCACCCCGCGCGCGACCGGATCAACCCCCACCTTGACCTTATCCTTGGCCAGGATGTAGGCGGCCGGACCCAGGAACGCGACTTCGAGCTTGTCGGATTTCAGCGCCTCGACGACCGCGCTGTAGTCGAGGGCGACGAACGGCTTAACCTTCATGCCGACCGCGGCCTCGAACGCCTTGATGAACGGCTGCGAATCGGCGATCAGCTTGTCCGCGTCCTCGGACGGGATCAGGCCGAAACGGATTTCGTTGGTTTGGGCGAACGCGGCCGGAGCGGCGAGCAGGCCGAACGCGGCGGCGGCCAACAGCGTGCGACGTAACATCTTTGGGGCCTCCCCTGTCTGGTTTGTCGACGACGTTTATACCGGCCATAGTAGCCTCAGGGCGCGCCGGATTTCACCCCTAATTCGCGCAGAGCGTTCCGCACGGCGGCCAGGGCTCCGCGCATTTCGCGTTGGCCAATGGCGCCAATGCACCCCATGCGGAAGGAATCGGCGACCGTGAGCTTGCCCGGATAGATGACATAGCCCTGATCCTTCAGCAGATTGTAGAACCGCTCGAACTTGAAGTTGGGGTCTTTCGGCATGCGGAAGGTGACGATGATCGGCGCCTGCAGCTTATCCGGCAGCAAGGTGACGAAACCCATCTTGCGCATGCCGTTGACCAGGGTCCGGCAGTTGGCGGAATAACGCGCGTTGCGGCCCTTGACCCCGCCCGCCTTGTCGAACTGCTCGATCGCCTTGTCGAGGGCGACGATGACGTGAATCGGCGGGGTGAAGCGCCATTGCTTGTTGGCTTCCATCGCCTGCCACTGGTCGTAGAGATCGAGGCTGAGCGAATGGGCGTTGCCCTTGGCGGCCTTGAGCGTCTCGGTCCGGACGATGACGAAGCCCATCCCCGGCACGCCTTCCAGGTTCTTGTTGGAGGACGCCATCACCGCGTCGCACGGCGTCGCCTTGAGGTCGAGCGGAATGGCGCCGAACGCGCTCATGGAATCGAGCAGCAGCGCGCGCCCGCGCGCCTTCGCGATCCGGGCGACTTCGTCGACGGGGTTGAGCAATCCCGACGTGGTCTCGCAGTGGATCATCAGCACGTGGGTGAGCGACGGATCGGCGGCCAGGCGCCGGTCGACCTCGGCCGGATCGGGCGGCGTGTCCTCGGCCGTCTCGTAGGCCGCATAGGCGCGGCCCATGTAGTCGAGAATCTTGCACATGCGCTTGCCGTAGGCGCCGTTGACCAGCACCAGCGCCTTGCCGTTCCTCGGCACCAGGGTTCCGATCGCGGCCTCGACCGCGAAGGTGCCGCTGCCCTGCATCGGCACGGTGACGTGGGTGTCGCTGGCGTTGACGATGGCGCGCAGCCGGTCGCGCACGCGGGCGTTGATGGCGATGAAGGTGGCGTCGCGCGAGCCCCAATCGCGCAGCATGGCTTCCTTGGTCGCGCGGGTGGTGGTGAGCGGGCCCGGCGTCAGCAGAATGGGATCGCGAAATTTGGTTTTGGCGCGGCGGGTTTTTTTCGTGCGAGTGGGGGACTTGCGCGCGCGAAGCAGCGAGCGGCCGGCGGTGCGGGGCATGGCGGGTTCCCTGATGGGTGGCGGGACCCCGATTATCGAGGATATTTCCGCCTGAATCCAGACATCGCCGGGTTCCGTCGAGCGGAACCCGGCGGTCGGATCGAAAGCCCCGCCGGCTTACTTTTTCGCCGCGAATTCGCGCAGCGGCTTGAGCGAAAACAGGAAATCGTCCTTGTCCAACGGTTTATGGCAGGCGTAACACTCGGCCAGGTTGGCGGTGCCGCGCGGCGTTTTGTCGGCGTTGAAAATGCCGTAGTTCCAGTCGCCGTTCTTGAGCAGGTCCGGGATGTCCTTGCCCCAACCCGCCTGCATTTCCATCACCGTGGTGAAGGAAATCTTATCGGGTTCCAGATGGCCGTCCTTGCCGGTCACCGGTTTGCCGGCGGAATCGAGCTTGGGCGTGAAGACATCGAGCACGAAGATCGCTCCGTTGGGCATGGGCTTGCCGTCCTTCGCCGCCTTGACGGCAACGTCGTTGGCATAGAGATGGCGCACCTGCGGCCGCTCGGGATAGTTGACCGTTTGATAGAGGGTGTACTTCGTGCGGTAATCGTCGGGCAGCTTGACCCGGGTGTTGAGCAGAGTCGGGAACATGGACGAGGTGTCGGTGCCCTTGGACGCCCCCTGCAGGCCGGCATAGAAGGCGGCGACGTTGGCAATGTCCGCCGGCGTGATCTGGGCGGCGATCGCGTTCATGACCGCGTTCTTGCGCGCGCCCGACTTGAACGCGGTCAGTTGCGAGGCGAGGTACGCCTGCTTCTGGCCGGCGAGGTTGGGGATGGCGGCGCTGACGCTGACGCCGTTGGCGCCGTGGCAGGCGGCGCAAACCTGCTCGGCTTTGGCCTTGCCGGCGGCAAGGTCCGGCGTCGGCGCTTGGGCCAGGGCGAGGGCCGGTGCGAAGGCGGCGGCGCCGAAAACGAACGCGAAACGTTTCATGGCGAGATACCCCCTCTTGCGAAAGTTGGTCGTGAACCGCCGCGACTATGCCCAACCCGTATCGGGTCGAAAAGATACAGCCGTCGCGTTCACGCAAGAGTGAAGAAAGCTACCTTCGCCGCCACGCCTGGGTGCGAGCCAACACCCCCCGGGTCAGCGCGAAGTGGAGAATGCGCACCGCGGCCGAGGTGTAGACGATCATCATGCCCATGGCCGCGGCCGAGGCCAGTTCGCCCGCGTCGTCCATGTTGAGCACCGCGACCGAAGCGAGCGCCGTGTGCGGGGCGTAGAGGAACACCACCGCCGACACCGTGGTCATGGCGTTGACGAACAGATACATGCTGATGTCGAGCGCGGCCGGCGCGCACACCGGCACCGTGACCCGCGCGAAGGTCTTGTAGACCGGCACCTTGAGCGAGGCCGACACCGCCTCAAACTCGGCGTCCAACTGCTTCAGCGCGGTCACGGCGGTCAGGTGCGCGACGGTGTAGAAATGGACGACCGTGTTGATCACCAGGATCGCCATGGTGTGATAGAGGCCGCCGAGCGGGTTACTGGGCGCGTTGAAGAAAAAGACATAGGCGAGGCCCAGCACCAATCCCGGCACCGCCATCGGCATCATGGCGAGGAACTGGAGCGCGAGCCGCGCCGTGCGGAAAGCGCGGCATTTTTCGACCAGGTAGGCGCCGACGAACACGACCGTGGTGCCGATCGCGGCGGTCCACGCCGCCATGACCAGCGAATTGCGGTACGACGCCCAGCCGCCGCCGTCGCGCAGGTCGAACTGGTAGTGGTAGTTGGTGAGCGTCAGGTTGTAGGGCCAGAGCTTGATCCAGGACGCGTAGGCCGCGACCGCGAGCACGGTCAGGATCGCGGCCCCGACCAGGGCGCAGAACGCGAAAAACAGGGCGTCGCGGCCGCGCTTCGGTTTGGCTTCGTACGGCACCGCGCGCGCGGTCAGCGCCGCGCTCTGGCGCCGCTCCGCCAGCCGGTCGGCGAAGAAGGCGAGCACCGCCGGGCCGAGCAGGATCATGCTCACCACCGCACCCATCTCGAAATCGTGCCGCCCGACCACCTGTTTGTAGACGTCGGTCGCCAGCACGTTGTACTTGCCGCCGATCACCTTAGGCACGCCGAAATCGGTGATGACCAGGGTGAAGACGACGAAGAACGCGCTGATCAGGCCGTAACGCACGCCGGGAAGCGTGACGGTGAAGAAGATGCGCGTCTTGCTGGCGCCGAGGGATTCAGCCGCCTCGTAGAGCCGGGCGTCGCTGGTCGATAGCGCGATCAGAAGGATCGTCAGCGCGTGCGGGAAGACGTAGAACAATTCGCCCAGCACGATGCCGATCGGCCCGTAGATGGTTTCGCCCATGAGCAGGCCCTTGGCGAGCCCCTGGTTGCCGAACAGGTAAACGAGCGAAATGGCGGGCAGCAGCGACGGCATCAGGATCGGAATCAGCGCGATCCCCTTGAACACGCTCTTGAACGACATGCAGGTGCGGGTCAGGCCGTAGGCGAACAGGAAGGCGAGCGGCAGCGCGATCAGGGTGGTGATGAAGGTGACCACCAGGCTGTTGCCGATCGAATAGAACAGCGCCGGGGTCGAAAAATAAGTCCGGTAATTGGCGAGCCCGACGAATTGGCCGTCGGCGTTCTGGAAGCCCTTGGCGAGGAGGGCGTAGAGCGGCGCGGCGATCCCGATCAGGAGCGCGCCGACGATCAGCGCGGTCGCGGCGAGAAGGATCTTGTCGTCGGCGGACATGCGCGCCCGGATCGGCCCCCGCACGGGGGCGAGGCCCTCCGGGGAGACCGCGATGACGGGCCGGCTCACGGCGACGACCTATGATTTGCCGTTGAAGACGAGAATGCGCTCGGGCGGGACGGCGACGAGGAACTGCGCGCCCTCGCGCACGCCGAGGTCGCGCACGAGGTTGGTGGAAAAGTCGGCGAGCAGTTCGAATCCGCCGTCGCCTTCGCTCCTAAGCGTCGCCCGCCAGAACGAGCCCAGGAATTCGATCGTGGCGACGGAAACCGGAAACGCGTTGGCGTCCGCCGCCGCGATGCCGCGCACCGTCACGTCCTCGGGCCGGACGCAGACGGTCGCGGGTTGGCCCGCGCGGAGCCCTTCGCCGGCGGCGAATTCGACCGCGCCGACGCGCACGCGCCCGCCTGGGGTCACCGTACCCTTGAGGAAGTTCATCGAGCCGACGAAATCGGCGATGAACGGCGTCGCCGGACGGCCGTAGATGTCCTCGGGCGTGCCGACCTGCTCGATCCGGCCCTGGTTCATGACCACGATCCGGTCGGCCATGGTCAGTGCTTCCTCCTGGTCGTGGGTGACCATGATGGTGGTGACGCCGAGCTTTTCCTGCAGCGCCTTGATTTCGCGGCGGAGATGAACGCGCACCTTGGCATCCAGCGCGCTCAGCGGTTCGTCGAGGAGCAGCAGGCCGGGCGACGTGGCGAGCGCGCGGGCAAGCGCGACCCGCTGCTGCTGGCCGCCGGAAATCTGCGAGGGATACTTGTCGGCGTGTTCGGTAAGCCCGACCAGGTCCAGCAATTCGTTCACCCGTCGCGCGGTCTCGGCGCGCGCCGCGCGCCGCGATTCGAGGCCGTAGGCGACGTTCTTGCGGACCGTCAGGTTGGGAAAGAGAGCGTAGGACTGAAAGACGATGCCGAAATCGCGTTCCGCCGGCGGCAACGCCGAAATATCGCGTCCGGCCTGGATGATTTGGCCCCGGGTCTGGATATCGAGCCCGGCGATGGCGCGCAACAGCGTCGTCTTGCCGCACCCCGAGGGCCCGAGGAAACAGACGAAATCGCCCTCGTGGACGTCGAGCGACACGTCGCTGAGCGCGGCGAACTCGCCGAACATCTTGCTCAGGCCGCGGATCGAGAGATAGGGGGCGCGCTCCGTTCGCGCTTCCCGTACATTTTCCTCGAGTGCCGTCATCGAGAAATCCCAACCCCCCACCCCAACCCTCCCCCGCAAGGGGGGAGGGGACTTTTATAGTAACCCCCCTCCCCTTGCGGGAGGGGGTAGGGGGAGGGGTCGCTTTCGCCTGGACGAAAACCGACGAGGAGCGGCGATAACGAAACCGTCACTTCTTCGGATCGGATTTGGAGTCGTAACGCTTCTGCCATTCGTTGAGGATGCGGATGCGGTTATCCGCCGCCCAGCCGAAGTCGTTCTTGGCGAACCTGTTCGGGATATCCTGCAGCTCCTTGGTCGGGTTGGGAACGCCGGGCATGGAAACGGCCTCGTAGCCGGGGGCGTAGAGGTCCATGGCCTGGCGGCTGACCGACCAATCGGCGACCTTGCGGGCGAGGTCGAGCTTCTTGGTATTCTTGACGATGGCGAAGGCTTCGAGTTCCCAGCCGAGTCCCTCGGACGGGAACACGACCTCGAGCGGCGCGCCCTCGGCCTTGGACTTCACGCCGCGGTAAGCGAAGGAGACGCCGAGCGGCACTTCGCCCGAAGCCGCGAGCCGGCACGGCGCCGAGCCCGAATGGGTGTAGCGGGCGATGTTCTCGTGCAGCTTGTCCATGTACGCCCAGCCGTCCTTCTCGCCCCACATCTGCAGCCAACTGGAGACGTCGAGGAAGCCGGTGCCCGACGAATTCGGATTGGGCATGACGACGCTGCCCTTGTAGACCGGCTTGGTCAGGTCCATCCACGACGCCGGTATCGGCAGGTTCTTCTTTTTGGCCTCGACGGTGTTGACGCAGACGGCCGCCGCGTAGACGCGCTGGCCGATCCACTGCGGCGGGTTGTTCTTGGTGTCGTAGTAGCGCTTGTCGAGCTTGTCGAGGCCCTTGGGCGCGTAGCCCTGGAAATAACCCTGGTTGGCGAGCAGCACCAGGCTGGTGGCGGCCAAACCGTAGACCATGTCGGCCTTGGGATTGTCTTTCTCGGCGAGCAGCTTGGAGGTGACGATGCCGGTCGAATCGCGCACCCATTTCACGTCCACGTCGGGCACGGCGTCCTCGATCGCCTTCTTGAACTTGGCGAGCTCGTCGGCCTCGATCGCGGTGTAGATCAAGAGATCGGTCTTGGCGGCGGCGGGTTGGGCCGCGAAGGCGGCCAGGGCCACGCCGGCGGCCAGGCCCCAGGCGATTTTGGCGGCGCGTTGAAAGGTCATTGGTCGGATCCTCCTTGTCGATGATGTTGTTGGCGTGTTGCGGCCGTGCGCGGAAAGCCGGGTTTTTTCAGCACCACATAGTTCCACAATATTCCTCACTTCGCCACTACCCCAGGGGAGTGCCGCGCCCGCCGCCATTCTACCTTGCTATGGTGATGCATAAACGGGGAAAAAGTGATATTTTCTTGATACTTCCGGGAACGCTAGGATTTTAGCCATGCTCGCGGAACGCCGCCGCGCCCTGATTCTCGACGTCATCGCCCGTCACGGCTCGGCCAGCGTCGCCGAACTCGCCCGTCGGCTGAAAGTGTCGCGCGAAACCATACGGCGCGATCTGCTGCGCCTCGAGGCCGACAACAAGCTCGCCAAGACCCACGGCGGGGCGCTGGCGCTCGGCGCGGTCGAGCCGGCGGTCGCCGACCGCATGAAGGTCAACATCGCGGGCAAGCGCGCGATCGCGCGCGCGGCCGCCGAAACGGTCGCCGACGGGGCAAGCGTGATTCTCGATTGCGGCACCACCGCGCTCTGCCTCGCCGAAATGCTGGTCGCGCGGCGGCGGCTCACGATCCTGACCAACGATCTGGAGGTGGCGGGACGGCTCGCCGGGCGCAACGACAACAAGGTGTTTCTCCTCGGCGGCGAGCTGGCCGGCAACCAGAGCGCCACCTTCGGGCGCGACGCGCCCGCCATGCTCGCCGGCCATCTCGCCGACATGGCCTTCGTCAGCCCGGCGGTGGTGTCGGATCACCCGTGGCTGATGGACTACACGCGCGAGGCGGCGGCGCTGCACGAAGCCATGATCGCCCAGGCCCGCGCCGTCGTCCTCTTGGTCGACGGCACCAAGTTCGGCCGCACCGCGCCCGCGCGCGTCGCCGCGTTCGAGCGCGCCCACACCTTGATCACCGATATCGATCCGCCCGCGGCCCGCCTGCGCGCGCTGAAAACGATCGCCGGCAAGGTCGTGGTGGCGAAATAACGAATAGATCGGCGACCTTTACGGCATCTTCGATTGCAACTTTACGATCTTGCCGTCCACGGCGAACACGCCGTCGCCGCGATGATGGAGGATCTTTGGATTTTTCCGTTTCGGATCGATCCACGCCTTGACCGCTTCGAGCACGAACAGATTGTACTTCTTGACGAAGCCCGTATCGACCACCTTGCACTCGATGTTGGCGAAGCATTCGGCGATCAGCGGCGGTTTCACGCGCTTGGCTTGAAGCGGCGTCAGGCCGAACTTCTTGAACTTGTCGATCGTGCGGCCCGAGCAATTGCCGACCGCCACCATCTGGCGCGCGAGGTCGCGCGCGGGGATCGCGATCACGCATTCCTTGGTCGCGCGCAGGGCGGCGAAGCTGTGGTTGGCCTCGCTGACGATACAGGCGATCAGCGGCGGCTCGAATTCCATCGGCGTCAGCCACGACATGGTCATGACGTTGGCGCAGCCCTTGTGCGCGGTCGTCAGCAGGACCACCGGACCCGGTTCGAGCAGTTGGTAGACCTTGGCGAGGGGGAGGGCTTTCATCGGGAGCCTCCACCGATGCGGATAGAGCTACAATTTTCATATATGGTTTGAGACGAAGCTGGGCGCTATACGGTATCTTGACAATATTCCTATTACCGGCTATATTTTCCGATAAAATAATCCCGCGTTCTTGGACAGGTGAATAGGTCTCAGATTTCTGGCGCGCGCCGGATGTCGCGCTTAGGACCGTTTTTCCGCCCGCGCCGCAAAAACGCCTACAAATGTCTACATGAATCGGGCTGTTTCGAAGGATATCAACGCGTTAAGCCCGATTTACCCGCTGTTAGCTTGGCGCAAGCGAGCGGAATGTGGGTGTCAACGTGGCGCGAGCCGCCCAAGTCGAATGACCGTTCCGCTCTCCGGCGCGTCCGCCGCGCATATAAGTTCGACGATCGCCTCGGCCGCCGCTTTCGGCTTGGGCAGCCCCGACGGAGCTTCGCCGGGAAAAGCCTTGGCGCGCAGCGCCGTGCGCGTCGGGCCGGGGTCCACCAGGTGGACGCGCACCTTGGCGTGGGCCACCTCGGCGGCGTAACTGCGCACCATCGCCTCCAACGCGGCCTTGGCGGCGGCATACGGCCCCCAATAGGCCGCGTGCGCGCCCTCGGGCACCCCGCCGGTGAGAAAAATCGCGCAGGCTGAGGCGGACGCGCGCAGCAGCGGATCGAGCGAGCGGATCAGGCGGTAGTTGGCGGTGAGGTCGATTGCGAGGGTGCGCTCGAAATCCTCCGGCTTGACATGGGGGAGCGGACTGAGCGGGCCGAGTTCGGCCGCGGCGGCGACCAGAAGGTCGAGTTTCTTGTGGCGTTGGAACAGGGCTGCGCCCAGCCGGTCGATGCCGGCGAAATCGAGCAAGTCGAGCGGCACCAAGGTTACGGTTTTGCCGAGCGCGCGGATTTCGTCGTCGAGTTCCTCGAGCGCGCCCTGGGTGCGGGCGAGCGCGATCACGTGCGCCCCTTCGCGCGCGCAGGCGAGCGCCGTCGCGCGGCCGATCCCGCGCGAGGCCCCGGTGACGAGGGCGATGCGGCCCTCGAGGCGTTTCATGTCAGGCCCGCTCGGCCAGCAGCGACAGCTGCCTCGGCACGTCGCCTTCGTTCTGGTCGGAAAGGGCGATCGGGTATTCGCCGCTGAAGCAGGCGTCGCAATACTGCGGCGCGTTCGACAGGCGGTGCGGCTCGCCGACCGCGCGGTAAAGTCCGTCGAGGGAAACGAACGCGAGCGAATCGGCGCCGATGAACCGACGCATGCCTTCGACGTCGTGGCGCGCGGCCAGCAGCTTGTCGCGCTCGGGCGTGTCGATGCCGTAGAAACAGGGGTGCGTGGTCGGCGGGCTGGAGATGCGCATGTGCACTTCGCTCGCGCCGGCGTTGCGGACCATTTCGACGATCTTGACCGAAGTGGTGCCGCGCACGATCGAATCGTCGACCAGGACGACGCGCTTGTCCTTGAGGTAGGCGGCGTTGGCGTTGTGCTTGAGCCGGACGCCCAGGTGGCGGATCTGGTCGGTCGGTTCGATGAAGGTGCGGCCGACGTAGTGGTTGCGGACGATGCCGAGTTCGAACGGCACCCGCGACTGCTCGGCGTAGCCGATGGCGGCGGGCACGCCCGAATCCGGAACCGGCACCACCACGTCGGCGGACACGTGGCTTTCGCGCGCCAGCTCGCGGCCGATGCGCTTGCGCGTCTCGTAGACGTTGCGACCCTCGATCGAGCTGTCGGGGCGGGCGAAATAGACGTACTCGAAGATGCAGAAGCGGCGCGGCGCGCGGGCGAAGGGCTTGTAGCTCTTGAGTCCGTCCTTGTCGATCACCACGATCTCGCCGGGCTCGACGTCGCGCTCGTACGTCGCGCCGATGATGTCGAGGGCGCAGGTTTCGGAGGCGAGCACGTAAGCCGGGCCGAGCCGCCCCAGCACCAGCGGGCGCACCCCGTACGGGTCGCGCACGCCGATCAGCTTGGCGCGCGTCAGCGCGACCAGCGAGTAGGCGCCCTCGACCTGGCGGAGCGCGTCGATCATGCGGTCGACCACGCGCGCCTGGTCGCTGATGGCGATCAGGTGGACGATGGTCTCGGTGTCGGTGGTCGACTGGAAGATGCAGCCGCGCTGGACCAGCGCGCGCCGGAGGGTGTAGGCGTTGGTGAGGTTGCCGTTGTGGGCGATGGCCAATCCGCCGAAGGCGAAATCGGCGAACAGCGGCTGGACGTTGCGCAGTACCGTGTCGCCGGTGGTGGCGTAGCGGACGTGGCCGATGGCCATGTCGCCGACCAGGCGGCGAATGACCGATTCCTGGTCGAAATTGTCGCCGACCAGGCCGAGCGCGCGATGACTGTGGAAATGGGCGCCGTCGTAACTGACGACGCCGACCGCCTCCTGGCCGCGATGCTGGAGCGCGTGCAGGCCGAGCGCGGTGTGGGCGGCGGCGTCGGCGAGGCCGTAGATGCCGAACAGGCCGCACTCCTCCTTCGGATGATCGTCGTCGACCCGATCGGCGAAGGGGTGGTGTCGGATCATGGAATTCCGGCGCCTACTACGTTTGGCGAAGCGTTCTTGTACTCCTCCGGGGGCGCTCTGTCACTCGCCTATGACCGTAGAGTTATTGGCGTTTTCCGGTGCTGTCGATCAGGCGCTGCATGTCCTGGCGCTCCTTCTCGGTATAGCCCTCCGGCGGGTCGCGGTCCGGGGCCTTGGGGCGGGGTTGCAGCAGATCGCGAATCGTGGGCTCGGGCGCCGCACCGTCGCCGGTTTTCGGCCGGCGCAGGCCGAGACGGTCGGCGGTCGAAGGCGGCAGCGCGCCGATCAGCAGGTTGGCGCCCGCGCCCATCCAGGGCGTCGTGCGCGCCTTGGCGACCCATTCGGGCCGTTCCTTGGGCGGGACCGCCAGCATGTAGACGACGAAGGCGAGCACCGCGATCAGGGCGCCGCGCGCGAGCCCGAACAAAAAGCCGAGTGCGCGGTCGAGGGCGCCCAACGCGCTGTCCTTGACCCGGCGCGAAATCATGCGCGCAAGCAGGGAGAGGACGACCAGCGCGACCAGGAACAGCGCCGCGCCGGCGGCGATGTCCGCGAACAGGGCGTTGTCGATGAACTGGCGAAAGTACGGCTTGGCGTGGGGAAAGCCGTAGATCGCCGCCGCCGCCGCGCCGATCCAGCCGGTGATCGAGAGAACTTCGTGGACGAAGCCGCGGAAGTAGGCGAACCCGGCCGATACCAGCAGCAAGGCCGCGACCGCGAGATCGAGTCCGTTGACGCCGGCCAAACTAGGCATGGCCGGATCTCCGGGGGGTGGAATGAGTGCGCGCGAGCAGGGCGGCGAGTTCGGTCACGTGGCCGAGTTCGCGCACGTCGATTCCGGAAACCCGCGCGGGCTTGCCGCCGGTACGATGCGGCGCGGGCGCGAGTGCCCGCTTGAAGCCGAGCTTGGCCGCCTCCTTGAGGCGCGCTTCGGCGTGGGCCACCGGGCGGATTTCGCCCGAAAGCCCGATTTCGCCGAACACCACCGCGTCGGCCGGCGCGGGCACGCCGGCGAGCGAGGAAATCAGCGCGCACGCGGCGGCGAGGTCGGCGGCCGGTTCGTTGATGCGCAAGCCGCCGGCGACATTGAGATAGACGTCCTGGTTGGCGAACGACAGCCCCGCGCGCGCCTCGAGCACCGCCAGCACCATGGCGAGGCGGCCCGAATCCCATCCCACCACCGCGCGCCGAGGCGTGCCCGGCTGCGCGGGCGCGATCAGCGACTGGATTTCCACCAGCACCGGGCGGGTGCCTTCCATGCCGGCGAACACCGAGGCGCCCGGCTGGGCGTCCGGCCCGCGTTCGGACAGGAACAGCGCCGACGGGTTCGGCACCTCGGCCAGGCCTTCCTCGCCCATGGCGAAGACGCCGATCTCGTCGGCCGGGCCGAAGCGGTTTTTGACCGCGCGCAGGATGCGGAAGCGGTGCGTCCGCTCGCCCTCGAAATAGAGCACCGTGTCGACCATGTGCTCCAGCACGCGCGGGCCGGCGATGAGGCCTTCCTTGGTGACGTGACCGATGAGCACCAGCGCGAAGCCGCGCCGCTTGGCGAGCCGGATCAACTCGTGCGCCGCCGCGCGCACCTGGGCGACCGTGCCGGGGGCGGATTCGAGCGTTTCGACGAACAGGGTCTGGATCGAATCGACGACCACGAATTCGGGCGCGTCGCCGGAAGCGAGCGAGGCGGCGATGTCGCCGACCTGGGTCGCGACCGCGAGCTTGACCGGGGAATCGGCGATGCCGAGACGTTCGGCGCGCAGCCGCACCTGGTCGATTGCCTCTTCGCCGGAAATGTAGACGGCGCCGTGGCCGTTGGCGGCGACGCGGGCGGCGGCCTGGAGCAGCAGGGTGGATTTGCCGATGCCGGGATCGCCGCCGACCAGCACGGCGGAACCGGCCACCAGTCCGCCGCCGAGCACCCGGTCGAGTTCGGCGATGCCGGTCGCGAGCCGGGGCGCGGGCGCGCGCTCGCCGCGCAGACCGACGAACGGCACGGCGCGGCCCTTGCTCGCGCCGCCGAGCGCCTTGGGCTTGGCCTCGATGGCTTCCTCGGCGAGCGTGTTCCAGGCGCCGCACGCCTCGCAGCGGCCGGTCCACTTCGGCGCTTCGGCGCCGCAAGCCTGGCAGACGAATTTCGATGTGGCGCGCGCCATGACCCGCGCTCGTCAGGCCCTGACGGCCATCTTGATCGGGCCCTCGGCGCGGCCGTGCACGAATTGATCCACGTACGGATTGCCGGATGTGTCGACCGCGACGGGGGGGCCGTTCCAGATGATGCGGCCCTGGTGCAGCATGGCGATGCGGTGCGCGATCTTGCGCGCGCTGGCCATGTCGTGGGTGATGGAAAGGGCAGTGGCGCCGACCTCGCGCGTGGTCTTGACGATCAGGTCGTTGATGACGTCGGCCATGATCGGATCGAGGCCGGTGGTCGGCTCGTCGAAGAAAATGATTTCGGGATCGGAGGCGATGGCGCGGGCGAGCGCGACGCGCTTCTGCATGCCGCCCGAAAGCTCGGCGGGCGAAAGCTGGCCGACCTCGGCGCCGAGCCCGACCTGGGCGAGCTTGGCGACGGCAATCTCGCGCGCGCGCGCGCGGTTGACCTTCTTCTGGGCGAGCAGGCCGAAGGCGACGTTTTCCCACACCGGCAGGCTGTCGAACAGGGCCGCGCCCTGGAACAGCATGCCAAACTTGCGGTTGATGCGCTCGCGCCCGTCGGCGTCGATACCGACCACTTCCTCGCCGTCGACCTCGATGCTGCCGGAATCGGGCTGCAGGATGCCGAGCACGCTCTTGATCAGCACCGACTTGCCGGTGCCCGAGCCGCCGATCACGACGAGCGATTCGCCGACGCCGACGTCGAGATCGATGCCGTCGAGCACCACCTTGCGCCCGAACGCCTTCTTCAGGCCGCGAATGCGGATCTTCGGTCGGGCGGGGGTGGCGGCGCGGTCGCTCATTTTCCGGCGAAGAACATTTCGGTCAGGATGTAGTCGAAGCAGAGGATCAGGATCGAGGCGGCGACCACGGCGTTGGTGGTGGCGGCGCCGACTCCCTGCGCGCCGCCCTTCGACGTGTAGCCGTGATAGCAACCCATCAGGGTGACGATGAAGCCGAACACGCCGGCCTTGACCAGCCCCGAGATCACGTCCTCGGCCTCCATGAAATCCCAAGTGCTTTGCAGGTAATTGGCGGGGTTGAAGCCGAGCTTGTAGGTGGCGACCAGGAATCCGCCGAGCACGCCGATGATGTCGGCGATCAGCACCAGAATCGGCAGCATGGCGACGCCGGCGATCAGGCGCGGCGCGACCAGGTACTTCATCGGGTTGGTGGAGAGCGTGGTCAGCGCGTCGATCTGCTCGGTCACGCGCATGGTGCCGATCTCGGCGGCCATGGCGGCGCCAACCCGGCCCGCGACCATCAATCCGGCGAGCACCGGCCCCAGTTCGCGGGTGACGGCGACGACGACGACGTTGGCGATCGCCGCCTCGGCCGAGAAGCGGGCGAAGCCGGTGTAACTCTGCAGCGCCAGCACCATGCCGGTGAAAATCGCGGTCAGGCCGACCACCGGCAGCGAAAAGTAACCGATCTCCACCATCTGGCGGACGATCATGCGGCCATAGAAGGGCGGGCGAAAGCAATGGACGACGCCCGCGAGCGCGAACAGCGTGAGGCGCCCGGCGGTGGCGAGAAAGTCGAGAAAGACATGACCGATCGGCTGGAGGAAATTCACGGCGCGTCGCCTTCCAGCCAAACGCGATGGGCGCGGTGCCCCAGCCGGGTCAGCAGTTCGTAGCCGATGGTGCCGGCCGCGGCCGCCACGTCGTCGAGCGGGTTATGGGGGCCGATCAGGTCGACGAGGGTCCCCGGCCGGGCGAGTTCTTCGGGCAGACCGGATACGTCGATGGTCGTCAAGTCCATGGAGACCCGTCCCACCACGGCGGCCCGGTGTTCGCCGATATAGCAGATTCCGGCGTTGCTCAACGCGCGCGGATAACCGTCGGCGTAGCCGGCGGCGATGGTGGCGATCCGACTCGGCCGGGCGAAGCGGTGCGTCGCACCATAACCAACGGTCTCGGCAGCGTCAACGTCGCGCACTTGCAGGACTTTGGCCTGCACGCGCACCACCTGCGCCATCGGATTGGGCTCGCCCGGCACCGGCGCGATGCCGTAAAGCGCGGCGCCGGGGCGCGCCATGTCGAAGTGATATTCAGGGGCAAGAAAAATGCCGGACGAATTGGCGAGCGACACCGACGGGGCGATGCCGGTGGTGGCGAGCCGGGACTTGGCGGCGATGAACTGGGCGAGCTGCTTGGCGTTGAGCGGATGATGGGGCTCGTCGGCGCAGGCGAGGTGGCTGAGAAAAAGCCGCACGTCGATCCCGGCCAGGCGATCGGGCTCGCTGGCGAGCGTCGCGACTTCGGCCGGCGTCAGCCCCAGCCGGCGCATGCCGGTGTCGGCGTGCAGCGCGGCGGGAAGCTTGCGTCCCCGGCCGCGGGCGAACGCCGACCAGAGGGCGACGTCGCCGAGCGTATTGAGTACAGGGATTACGCCCGCGTCGGCGATCGCGGCTTCGTTGCCGGCAAGCGGCGGCGCCAGAACGTAGACCGCACATCCCGCCAACGCGGGCGCGAGACCGAGTCCCTCGTCGAGGGTCACGACGAAGAACGTCCGGCAGCCGGCCTTGGCCAGCGCGGGCGCGACCCGCGAGGCCCCCAGGCCGTAGGCATCGGCCTTGACCACCGCGGCGCATTCGGCGCCCGGCGCGAGGCGCGACCGCAACGTTCGCCAGTTGCCGGCGACGGCGCCGAGGTCGATGGTGACGATGGCGCCCGCGGTTGCCGGCGTGGTCGCGTGCGTCGTCATGGGCCGCTGTCCCCTTGCTCCGGCCCGGATCAGGCTTCGGGCGAATGCTCGCGGTCGAGGTCGCCGAACCGGGTGAAGCGGCCCTGGAACATCAATTCCACCGTGCCGACGGGGCCGTGGCGCTGCTTGGCGACGATAATCTCGGCAAGGTTGCGGACTCGTTCCATGCGCTCTTCCCACTTGATGTGGCGTTCGGCGAACTTGGAGGAATCCTCGTCGTCGCGCTGGGTCGGCTTGCGCAGGTTGACGTAATATTCTTCGCGGAAGATGAACATGACCAGGTCCGCGTCCTGCTCGATCGAGCCGGATTCGCGCAAATCGGCGAGTTGCGGCTTCTTGTCGTCGCGGGCTTCGACCTGGCGCGAGAGCTGCGACAGCGCCAGCACCGGCACGTTCAATTCCTTGGCCAGGACCTTGAGGCCGCGCGTGATCTCGGACACTTCCTGCACGCGATTGTCGGGGCGCGCCGCTGCGCCGCCGGAGATCAATTGCAAGTAGTCGACCACGATCAGGCCGAGATTGTGCTGGCGCTTCAGCCGCCGCGCGCGGGTGCGCAGCGCGCTTACCGTCAAGCCGGGCGTGTCGTCGATAAAAATGGGCATCCGGTTGATTTCCGGCGCGATGGCGGCGAGCCGGTCGAATTCCTCGTTCGACAACTGGCCCTTGCGCATGGCGTCGGACGAAATATTGGTGGCTTCCGACAGGATACGCGCGGCCAATTGCTCGGACGACATTTCGAGGGAGAAGAAGCCGACCACCGCGCCCTCGGCGCCTTTGGACCGGATAAAGGCGCTCGCCGTATTGAAGGCGATGTTGGTGGCGAGGGCGGTTTTGCCCATGGCCGGGCGTCCGGCGAGAATGACGAGATCGGACGGATGCAGGCCGCCCAGCAACTGGTCGAGGTCGCGAAAGCCCGTGGTGACGCCGGCGAGCTTGCCTTCGCGCTTGTGGGCGCGCTCGGCCATTTCGAGCGCCTTTTCGAGCGAGCGCGAGAACGCCTCGAAGCCGCGCTCGTACTCGCCGGTGGTGGCGAGGTCGTAGAGGCGCTGCTCGGCCTGTTCGATCTGGGTGCTGGCGGTGCGGTCGACCTCGGCGGCGAAGGCGTCGTTGACCATGTCCTCGCCGATGCCGATCAACTCGCGCCGCAGGTGCAAATCGTGGATCAGGCGGCCGTATTCGCCGGCGTTGATGACGGTGGTGGCGCTTTCGGCCAGCTCCATCAGGTAGGCAGGCCCGCCGATCTCGGCCAGCGCCTGCTCCTGCTCGAAATAGCGCCGGAGCGTGACCGGATCGGCGATCTGGCCGCGCTCGATCAACAGGCCGATGGCGGCGTAAATGCGCCCGTGCTGCGGAATCGCGAAATGCTCGGGCCGGAGGAATTCGGACACGCGCTCGAAGGCGCGGTTGTTGACGAAAACCGCGCCAAGCAGGGCCTTTTCGGCCGGAATGTTGTGGGGCGGCTGGCGGCGCGCGATCTCGGATGAATCGTCGCGGAGCGCCGGCAGCGCGGCGGAAAGGGCGATCGGCATGGCGGCGAATAAACACCTCGGCGCGTCGCAATCTCAACGCGCGCAGGTCTGTTAGAAATGTGTATAACGGGGACAGGCGGTGAAAAACAGGACTTGACTTCTGTCGTGCGAAAAGCCGCGCCGGCCTTAGCTCTCAAGCCGCCCGCGGATCGCTTTGCCGGGGCATCAGCCGGAGCTTCGGGCCCGAATCGGGACCGTAGAGGTAGTCGCGCACCAACGGCACCGCGTCCCGGCGCTTCGCCATTTGCACCTGGAACACGACGGAATCGAGGTGCCGGAAGGAAACCTCGCTGATGGCGAGGTAAAATTCCCACATCCGACAGAACCTTTCGTCGTAGATCGCCGCCGCGCGCGCGCGGTTGGCCAGGAAGCGCCGCCGCCAATGGCGCAGCGTTTCGGCATAATGCAACCGAAGGATCTCGACGTCGGTGGTCTCGATGCCCGTGTGTTCGACCGCGCGGGCGATCTCCGACAGCGCCGGGATGTAGCCCCCGGGAAAGATGTATTTGCGGATCCAGGGGTCGGTGCGGCCCGGCCGCTGGGTGCGCCCGATGGTGTGAAGCAGAGCGATCCCGTCCGGGGTCAACCGATCGCGGATTTGGGCGAAAAATTGCCGATAGTGATTGACGCCGACATGTTCGAACATGCCGACCGAAACGATCCGATCGTAAATGCCGGTTTCATCGCGGTAGTCGCGCAACGCAAAACGGACCCGGTTGGCGAGGCCTTCGCGCCGGGCGCGCGCCTCGGCATAGGCGAGCTGTTCGGACGACAACGTAAGGCCGGTCACCTCGACGCCGTGCTCGCGGGCGAGATGAAGCGCGAGTCCTCCCCAACCCGAGCCGATATCGAGAACTTTCTGACCCGGCTTGAGCAGAAGCTTGGCGGCGATGTGGCGTTTCTTGTCGATCTGGGCCGTTTCCAGGTCTTCTCCGCCGGTTCGGAAATATGCGCAACTGTATTGCCGGTCGGAATCGAGGAAGAGTTCGTACAGCTCGCCCGACAAATCGTAGTGGTGAGCGACATTGGCGCGGGCTTTTGTGATCGGATTGAACTGATCGAAACGGCGGAACAGGCGCTCGATGGCAATCCGCGCGCGGTTGAAGGGGTGCAATCCCACCCGGCCGACGTTGAGGCACAACAAATCGAGCAGGTTGTAAAGACTACCGCCGTTTTCGATGGTGAGCGTGCCGTCGGTGTAAGCTTCGCCGAGGGCGAGACTCGGGTTGAAAAACAGCCGACGCGGCAACGCGGGGTCGTGCAGGCGAATGGCGACCGCCGGTCCGGGCGCGCCGGAAAATACATGACGGCCTCCACCCGCGTCGGTCACTGTCAACGTGCCGACGCGGATCAGGTGGGTGAGCAGCCTCGACAGCAAGAACATGGCGAATCCCTCGGGCCACGGCCGCGCTTAGTCGTTCGAGCAAGTCCTACGTTGTTTTTTTGGCACGCGATCTATTCCCGGGCCATTTTCCGAGATAGGCGGCCCACCAATATTAGGCGAAATACGAATAAGGAAGAACCCGGGAAAAGGTTCAAATAAACCCGGGCATTAAAGACCGAGAAGGAGAGTCAGGTTTGGCGCGGGACCGGCGGAAATCCGGCGGGCGGGTCGGCAACCGGGGTTATTCGGCCTTTTTCGATTTCTTGGATTTCGCCTTCGGCTTGGCTTCGGCTTCGGCCCCGGCCTCGGCTTCCGCGGGTGCGGCGACTTCGGCCTCCGCCGCGCCTTCGGCGCCGGGTTGTTCGCCCTTGGGACCGGCGCCTTCCTCGAACAGGGCCTCGGCGCGCTGGCGCGCTTCCTCGCGCGCGAGTTTCTCATCTTCGGCCTGAGCGCCGTAGACCACCGCGGTGCCGGTGCGGGCCTGGATTTGCGCTTCTTCGGCCGAGCGGGCGACGTTGACCGTGATCGTCACCGCCACTTCGGGGTGAAGATGGACGGGAACCTGGACGAGGCCGAGGGCCTTGATCGGCACGTTCAACTCGACTTGCTGGCGTTCGACGGTGAAGCCCGCGTCCTTGACCGCCGCGGCGATGTCGCGGGCGTTCACGGAACCGTAGAGTTGCCCGGCTTCGCCCGCTTGGCGGATAAGGACAACGGCGAGACCTTTCATCTTTTCGGCGACGCGATCGGCGTCGGACTTGCGCGCGAGGTTTTGCGCTTCGAGCTGGGCCCGGCGCGTTTCGAACAGTTTTTTGTTTTCATCGGTCGCGCGCAGCGCCTTCTTGCGCGGCAACAGGTAATTGCGCGCATATCCGGCCTTGACCTTCACCACCTCGCCCATTTGGCCGAGCTTGGCGATGCGTTCCAGCAGAATGACTTCCATCGTACGTTCTCCTTCATGCCCTCGTTCAGGCTTGCGGCTCGTTCGATCCGGGCCGAGGCCCGCCGGGCAGCCTGTTGCGTATTCCGATCCAGTGTTCCAGCACGCCCACCGCCGCCACGACCAACAGGGCCCAGGCGGAGATGAACAAAACAACGTAAAAACCGACAAGCAGCGCCCGGGGTTGCGGGGTCCGGTTTGCCAGCCCGTGCACGACCGCAAGCCCGAGAAGGAAGTGCGGGAACGCCAGCGCGAGCGCGAGGTTGCGCCCCGTATACCCCACATCCCCCGGCCCGATCAACGCCAACAAGGCCGCCCCGACCAGCAGCCAGGAAAGCCAGTCGGGCAGCGTTATTTCGGACCAGACCGGTTTCGGCCTGAGCGCCCGCCCGGTCCGGATCAGGACGGCTTCGGCCATAACGGCGTTAACCGCCCCCATCGCCACCCAGGACACTCCGATCCAGCCCGGAAACAGCCCGATCATGGTGGCCACAAGAGGTGAACGCTCGGCCCCGCCGAGGGTGGGCAACAGGGCGGCCATGCCTTTTTCGATGTGCGCGGCGACGGCCGCCTGGAACCCTTCGCCAGAGGAGAGCGCCAGCGCGGCGGCGGCGATCAGGGCCGCCGCCAGGGCGGCAAGCCACGCCACCACGTGTCCATGCGGGTACCATTCGGCCGGGGTGATGGTCGATCCGTTTCCGGTTTCGTCGCCGACCACGATATCCACTTTGGGTTGACGGCTGAGCCCGAGCCACACCACCAGCGCGCCGGGTAGGGCATGGCCGACGACATAGAGCAGCATGGCCAAAGGCCCTGCGAGCAGGCCGGCGACCAGCGCGCCGACGCCGCACGCGGCCAAAGCGGGACGAACGCCGAGAGCGAGTCCGGTCAACATCAACGGCAGCGGACCAAGATAGATCAGCAGGAGAGTCGCGCCGGGAGCGCGGGCGAGAAACGCGAGGCCGGCGAGCGCGCTGGCCACGCCGGCGGCCACGGCGAACAGCAGGTCCCTGGTCATGGCACGCCCATCCCCGACGGCCCATCCCCGAAGTGAAGTAACGAGCCGCCGTCCGCGCCTCAGCGCACCGCGTAGGGAATCAGCGCGAGGAAACGGGCGCGCTTGATGGCGTTGGCGAGTTCCCGCTGCTTCTTGGCGGACACGGCCGAAATACGGCTCGGCACGATCTTGCCGCGCTCGGATACGTAGCGCGACAGCAGACGCACGTCCTTGTAGTCGATCTTCGGCGCTTTGTCGCCGCTGAACGGGCAGCTCTTGCGCCGGCGGAAAAACGCGCCGCCGCGGCCGCCGGGTTTACGCGCGCCGTTCATGAACCGCCTCCTTCGCCGTCATCGGAACCGAGATCGCGGGGCGCGCCTTCCTCGCCGCGGGAGCGGCGCGGCCGGTCGCGATCGCCCCCGAAGCGATCGCCACCGAAGCGGTCGCCACCGAAGCGGTCGCCGCGCCCGGGGCGCTCGTCGCGTTGGTCGCGCGCGCGCATCATGGCGGACGGGCCTTCTTCCAGCTCCTCGACGCGGACGGTCAGATGGCGGATGACGTCCTCGTTGATGCGCATTTGACGTTCCATCTCGTGCACGGCCGCGGCCGGCGCGTCGATGTTGAGCAGCAGGTAATGGCCCTTGCGGTTTTTCTTGATGCGGAAGGCGAGGTTGCGCAGGCCCCAGTATTCGCGCTTGGTCACTTTGCCGCCGAGGTCGGCGACGACCTTGGCGAACGCCTCGCCGAGCGCCTCGGCCTGCGGCTGCGAGATGTCCTGGCGGGCGATGAAAACGTTTTCGTAGTACGTCAAAGTCGGTGGCTCCCTTCGGGTTGTCTCAGCCCGCGCCGGGACGAGCATGTCCGGGCCGGGCATAGCCGGACGCGATAGCGGCCGGCAAGGAGGTTAAGAGGGCGCGCACTATACACGAAGACCCTCTTGAGGCAAGGGCGCCCGGCCGATATCACTCCGGTCCTTGCCACCCCCGCGAACGCTCGCCAAAGTGGCCGGAAAACAAGGAGAAACTTCGCCCATGACCCGCGCGCTCGTGTTCCCCGGACAAGGCTCCCAGGCGGTCGGCATGGGGCGCGAATTGGCCGAGGCCTTCGCCCCCGCCCGCCAAGTGTTCGAGGAGGTCGACGAGGCCCTCAAGCAGAACCTGAGTCGCCTCATGTTCGAGGGCCCCGAGGCGGATTTGACCCTGACCGAAAACGCCCAGCCCGCGCTGATGGCGGTCAGCCTCGCGATCGTGCGTACCCTCGAGCGCGAAGGGGGTCTCGATCTCGCGCGCCACGTGTCGTTCGTCGCCGGTCACAGCCTCGGCGAATATTCGGCGCTCGCCGCCGTTGGCGCTTTTTCGCTCGCCGATACCGCCCGGCTGCTCAGGACGCGCGGCCGCGCCATGCAGGAAGCGGTACCGGTCGGCGTCGGTGCCATGGCGGCGCTGCTTGGGCTCGATCTCGACGGCGCGCGCGCGGCCGCCGCCGAGGCCGCGCAGGGCGAGGTGTGCGACGCCGCCAACGACAACGCCCCCGGTCAGGTGGTGGTGAGCGGCCACAAGAGCGCGGTCGAACGCGCGGTCGCGATCGCCAAGACCAAGGGCGCCAAGCGCGCCATGCTGTTGCCGGTGAGCGCGCCCTTCCATTGCGCCCTAATGGCGCCGGCGGCCGAGGTCATGGTCAAGGCGCTGGCGGACGTGCAGATGCACGCGCCCAAGGTTCCGGTGGTCGCCAACGTCACCGCCGGGCCGGTCAGCGAGATCGGCGATATTCGTCGTCGCCTCGCCGAGCAGGTCACCGGCATGGTTCGTTGGCGCGAAAGCGTCGAATTTCTGAAGGGCAGCGGGGTGACCCAGGCGGCCGAATTGGGCGCGGGCAAGGTTCTCGCCGGTCTCGGCAAGCGGACCGCGCCCGAGATCGCGTTTACCAGCGTCGGCGTTCCGGCCGATGTCGAGGGCTTTCTCAAAGCGCTGTAGACGGCTACCGTGGATGGGACAGGGAACGATGTTTGATCTTCAGGGCAAGCGCGCGTTGGTGACGGGAGCGTCGGGCGGCATCGGCGGATCGATCGCGCGCGCGTTGCAGGCTCAAGGCGCCGTAGTCGGATTGTCGGGCACCCGCGTCGACGCGCTCAACGCGCTCGCCGCCGAGTTGAAGGAACGCGCGCACGTCCTGCCCGCCGATTTATCCGATCCGGCGGCGGCGGACGGATTGATCAAGGCGGCGGACGCGGCTCTCGGCGGCGTCGATATCCTGGTCAACAACGCGGGCCTCACCCGCGACGGACTCGCGGTGCGGATGAAGGACGAGGACTGGCAGAAAGTCCTCGACGTCAATCTTACCTCCGCGTTCCGTCTCAGCCGCGCGGTGCTGCGCGGCATGATGAAAAACCGTTGGGGGCGGATCGTTTCCATTTCGTCCGTGGTCGGCGCGACCGGCAACGCGGGCCAGGCCAACTATGCCGCTTCCAAGGCCGGCCTGTTCGGCATGTCGAAGGCGCTTGCCCAGGAAGTCGCCTCGCGCAACATCACCGTCAATTGCGTCGCGCCCGGATTCATCGTCACCGCCATGACCGATTCGCTTTCCGAGGAACAGAAGCAAAAGCTCGCCCAGAACATTCCCGCCGCGCGGCTGGGCACCCCCGCCGACGTCGCCGCCGCCGTGGTGTATCTGGCGAGCGAGGAAGCGGCCTACGTCACCGGCCAGACGCTGCACGTCAACGGCGGCTTGGCCATGATCTAAGGCCCGCCGGGCGGCTTTGGGGCCTTCGGGCGCCTAGCCAAGGGGGGTAGATTGTGTTAGGAAACCGCTACCGCGGTGGTTTTTTCGAACCGACGGACATCAACGAATTCGAGGTCTAGAATCATGAGCGACGTTGCCGAGCGCGTGAAGAAAATCGTTGTCGAGCACCTGGGGGTCGATGCCTCGAAGGTCGTGGAAGGGGCGCACTTCATCGAGGATTTGGGGGCCGACAGCCTCGATACCGTCGAATTGGTCATGGCGTTCGAGGAGGAATTCGGCATCGAAATCCCCGACGACGCAGCCGAGAAAATCCAGACGATCAAAGACGCGATCGGTTTCATTCAGTCTCAGTCGAAGAAGTGAGCGGATCGGAGCGCCGCCGCTTCGGTCGTCGTCGCGGGCACAGCGATGGGTCAGGTAGATAATTCCCTGAGACGCGTGGTCGTCACCGGGATCGGGATTGTGTCCCCGCTCGGCGTCGGCATTAAGACGAACTGGGATGGCTTGATGGCGGGCCGTTCCGGTATCGGTTCGATTCAATCCTTCGACACCTCCGACCTGCCGGCCAAGATCGCGGGCCAGGTGCCGCGTGGCGAAACGTCCTCGGGCCTCTTCAATCCCGACGACTGGATTCCGCCCAAGGACCAGCGGCGGATGGACGACTTCATCATCTACGGACTTGCCGCCGCGAACCAGGCGATCGAGGATTCGGGCTGGAAACCGGAGAGCGAGGAAGGCCGCTGCCGCACCGGCGTGCTGATCGGCTCGGGCATCGGCGGTCTGCCGGAAATCGCCCGCACCGCGTCCATCGTCGAAAAGGGCCAGTCGCGCAAAGTGAGCCCGTTCTTCATCCCGGCGAGTCTGATCAATCTCGTTTCCGGCCACGTGTCGATCCGCCACGGGTTCAAGGGCCCGAATCACGCGGTGGTGACCGCGTGCTCGACCGGTGCGCACGCCATCGGCGACGCCGCGCGGTTGATCATGTGGGACGATGCCGACGTGATGATCGCGGGTGGGGCCGAAGCCGCCGTCTGCCGCATCGGCATGGCCGGCTTCTGCGCCGCGCGCGCGCTGGCGACCAAATTCAACGACACGCCGGAAAAGGCGTCGCGGCCCTGGGACAAGGATCGCGATGGCTTCGTCATGGGCGACGGCGCCGGTGTCGTGGTGCTGGAAGAATACGAACACGCCAGGAAGCGTGGCGCCAAGATTTACGCCGAGGTGGTCGGCTACGGCCTGTCCGGCGACGCCCACCACATCACGGCGCCGGCCGCCGACGGCGACGGGGCGCAGCGGTGCATGAAAATGGCGCTCAAGCGCGCGAAGATGAACCCGGACGAAATCGACTACGTCAACGCCCATGGCACCTCGACCCCGCTCGGCGACGAGATCGAACTGAACGCGGTCAAGAAGGTGTTCGGCGACGCGGCGTATAAGATTTCCATGTCGTCGACCAAGTCCTCGATCGGACATCTGCTCGGCGCGGCGGGGGCGGTCGAGGCGATCTATTCGATTCTCGCCATCAATCACGGGGTGGCGCCGCCGACGCTCAATCTCGACAATCCCTCGGACGGCTGCGACATCGACCTGGTTCCCCACCAGCCCAAGGAACGCCCGATCCGCGCCGCGCTCTCCAATTCCTTCGGCTTCGGCGGCACCAACGCCTCGCTCGTGTTCAAGGCCGTCAACTGACGGGACCCGGCGGTGGCGCTTCGGCCCGCCCGTACGTTCCTAATCGTTCTGCTTCTTCTCGCGCTCGGGCTTGCGTTCGGCGGGGCCGTCGCCTGGTCCAGGCTCGACGGGCCGGGGCCGCTCGCCCGGCCGCACGCGGTCGTCATCCCCAAGGGCGCGGGCGGCGAAGGCATCGCGCGGCGCCTGCATGAGTCGGGCGTGATTGCCGATCCTTGGCTGTTCCGTCTCGCAGCGCGAATCCTGGGGCGCTCGAAACCCCTGCGCGCCGGCGAATACGAATTCCCCGCGCGCGCGAGCGCGTTCGAGGCCATCCGTCTGCTGCAAAGCGGGCGCACGGTGGTGCGGCGCCTGACCGTGCCGGAAGGGCTCACGGTCCGGCAGGTGATGGGATTGCTGATCGACGCCGAGGGGCTCGAAGGACCAGTCACGCGCCTCGCGGGCGAGGGCTGGCTGTTGCCCGAGACTTATCATTACTCCTGGGGCGACACGCGCCAGGGATTGGTGGAGCGGATGGAAGCGGCCATGCGCGATGCGCTTGCGCGCGCCTGGGGCGCGCGCGCGGGCGAATCCCCGCGCGCAACAGACAATGCGCCCCTATCGGGGCGCTCGGCGCCGCCCATTCTCAAAACGCCGGAGGAAGCGTTGACGCTCGCCTCCATCGTCGAGAAGGAAACCGGCGTCGCCGCGGAACGGCCGCGCATCGCGGCGGTGTTCCTGAACCGCCTCAAGGCCAACATGAAGCTGCAATCGGACCCGACCGTGATTTACGGCATCAGCCGGGGCGAGGGGAACTTCAACCGCGCGCTCGCTCGCGCCGATCTGGAGGCGGACACGCCCTACAACACCTACACCCGCGCCGGCCTGCCGCCGGGGCCGATCGCCAATCCGGGACGGTCGTCGATCGAGGCCGTGCTCAATCCGGTTGCGTCGGACGAACTCTATTTCGTCGCCGACGGCACGGGCGGCCACGCTTTCGCTAAGACCCTCGACGAGCACAACCGCAACGTCGCGCGCTGGCGCCGGATTCGGGACGGGCGGGACGGGAACGCGGTGCCGCCGAAATAACGGCACTCAATCCTTCTTCGGCATCCGCGTCAGCAGCGGATCGGTCCAGGCGGGCGGGAGAGCCGCGAACAGCCAGGTCAGGAACGCGGTCGGGCGGGGAAAGCTGATGCGCGGTTTATTGCGCCGCAAGCCGGCGACGATGATGTCGGCGGCGCGTTCCGCATCCATTAGGAATGGCATCGGGAAACGATTGTTCGCCGTCATCCGCGTCGTCACGAAGCCCGGGCAGACCACGTTGACCGAAATACCTTCCGGTTTCAGCCACCCGCGCAAACCTTCGCCCCAGGTCTTGGCCGCCGCCTTGCTCGCCGAATAGGCCGGCGCGCCGGGCAGACCGCGATAGCCCGCGAGCGAGGCGATGATCGCGATCTGGCCCGCGCGCCGCGCCCGCATCGCCCGGATCGCCGGCCACACGGTGTTGACCACGCCGTCGAGGTTGATCGCGAAGATGGCGCGCGTCTGATCCTCGTTCTCGCCGCTGCCGCCGGTACCGCCAGAAATGCCGGCGTTGGCGACGACGAGATCGAGCGATCTCGCGGCATCAGCGCGCGCGATCCAGGCATCCATGGCCGCCCGGTCGGCAACATCGATCGTTTCGGCTACGACCTCCGCGCCCTTGGCGACGCACGCGGCGTGGGTTTCCGCGAGTCTTGCCGAATCGCGGCCGGAAAGAAAAAGCCGCGCGCCGGAGCAGGCGTAGCGGAGCGCCAACGCCCGGCCGAGCCCGCTGGAGGCGCCGGTGATCAGAATGGACGACGGTTCGGGGCGCAGAGTCATGGATTATCCTAGCATTGGCGGGTCCGCGCGGCGCGGGCTATAAACGCCCAAAGCGGAGAAGTCTCCATGACGCTCTATTCCATGACCGGGTTTGCCCGTGCCGAGGGCAAGGACGACCAAGCCGCTTGGGCGTGGGAAGTCCGCAGCGTCAACGGACGTGGGCTCGATTCCCGGCTGCGCCTGCCGCCCGGCTACGAGCGGATCGAGGGGCCGGCGCGGGATCTAATCGCCAAGCACCTGAAGCGCGGCAATGTCCAAGCGACGTTGACCGTGACCGCCGCGGGCGGGGGCGCGAAAATCGCCGTCAACCGGGACGTGCTGGAGCAGGCGATCCATCTCGCGGGCGAATTGGCCCACCGCCTGCCGTCGGCCAGGCCGCCGTCGGTCGATGGCCTCTTGGCCTTGCGGGGCGTGATCGAAACGGTCGATCACGAACCGAGCGCGGAAGAACGCGAGCGGCGCGATACGGCGATCCTCGGCGATCTCGACCAGGCGCTGCTTCGCCTCGTGCTCGCGCGCGGGGGCGAGGGTCGTAAGCTGGCCGAGGCGCTCCGCGCGCGTCTCGACGAAATCGAAGCGTTGACGCGCGCGGCGGAAAAGCTCGCCGCCATCCAGCCGCAGGCGATTCAAGCCCGCCTCAAGAAAAACGTCGCCGAACTGCTGGAGGCATCGCCGGGCATGTCGTCCGAGCGGTTGGCGCAGGAGGTGGCGTTGCTCGCCGCCAAGGCCGACCTGCGCGAGGAATTGGACCGCCTGAAGGCCCACGTCGGCCAGGCGCGCGAATTGATCGCCGCCGGCGCGGGCGTGGGGCGCCGGCTCGATTTTCTCTGCCAGGAGTTCAACCGCGAGGCCAACACGCTCTGCTCCAAGTCCGAGGAGATCGAGCTGACCCGCATCGGCCTCGACCTCAAAGCGGCGATCGAGCAAATGCGCGAGCAAATCCAGAACATCGAATAGGCCAGAACATCGAATAGGCCAGAACATCGAATAGGAACGACCGGATGCAGCACGGAATCCACCGCCGCGGCCTGATGCTGGTGTTGTCCTCGCCGTCGGGCGCGGGTAAGACGACGATTTCGCGTGAGTTGTTGAAACGCGAGCCCGGCCTGGTCATGTCGGTGTCGGCCACCACCAGGTCGCCGCGCCCGGGCGAGGTTGAAGGCAAGGACTATTTTTTCAAGACCGTTGCCCAATTCGAGGCGATGGTGAAAAAAAACGAGTTTCTCGAACACGCCCGGGTGTTCGACAACCTCTACGGCACGCCGCGCGCGGCGGTGGAAACGGCGCTGGCCGCCGGCCGCGACGTGCTGTTCGACGTCGATTGGCAGGGAACGCAAAAGCTCAAGGAAACGGCCCGGTCGGACTTGGCGAGCGTGTTCATCCTGCCGCCGTCGATGGCGGAACTGGAGAACCGCCTGCGTGCGCGCGCCCAGGATTCGGACGACGTGGTGCGGAGCCGCATGGCCCGCGCCGCGTCCGAGATGAGCCATTGGGCCGAGTACGATTACATCGTGGTCAACGTCGACGTGGAATCCTCGGTCGCGCGCGTGCAAGCGATCCTCGCCGCCGAACGGCTACGGCGCGACCGTCAGACGGGCCTCTCGGACTTTGTCGGCGAGATGTGCGGGAAGGAGTAGGCGTTTCGCCATGTGGCCCGACCGGCGATTGACCGAACTGTTCGGAATCGAGCATCCGCTGATCCAGGCGCCGATGGCGGGCGCCATGGACGGCGCGCTCGCGGCCGAGGTTTCGGCGGCGGGCGGCCTCGGTTCGTTGCCGTGCGCGATGCTGAACGCGGCGCAAATCCGCGCCGAGGTCGATAGGATCCGCCGGCGCACCGATAAACCCTTCAACCTCAATTTCTTCTGTCACACACCGCCCGAATTGAACAACGCGGGCGAGGCGGCCTGGCGCGACCGGCTCGCGCCTTACTACCGCGAATACGGGCTCGATCCGGCGGCGCCGGTGGCGGCAAGCCTGCGCCTGCCGTTCGACGCTGCGATGTGCGAGCTGGTGGAAGAATTAAAACCGCGCGTGGCGAGCTTCCATTTCGGCCTGCCGTCGCCCGAGTTGCTCGCGCGCGTCAAGCGCGCCGGTTGCGCGGTGATGAGTTCCGCGACCACGGTCGCGGAAGCGCGCCGGCTGGAAACACGCGGGGTCGACGCGATCATCGCGCAAGGAGCGGAAGCCGGCGGCCATCGCGGCATGTTCCTCGACATGGATATCGCCGGCCAGGTCGGCACGTTCGCGCTGGTGCCGCAGGTCGTCGATGCGGTCAAGGTGCCGGTGATCGCGACCGGCGGCATTTCGGATTCGCGCGGGATTGCGGCGGCGCTGGCCCTCGGCGCGGCCGGCGTTCAGATCGGCACCGCCTATCTGTTCACGCCGGAAGCGAAAATTTCCACACCGTATCGCGCGGCACTGAAATCCGCGCGCGACGACGCGACCCGCATTACCAACGTCATGACCGGCCGTCCGGCGCGGGGGATCGTCAATCGGGTGATGCGCGAGGTCGGCCCGATCACCGCCGTCGCGCCCGAATTTCCGCTCGCGGCGGGTGCCTTGGCGCCGCTCCGGGCCAGGGCGGAAGCGGCGGGTTCGGGCGATTTCTCGCCGTTGTGGTCCGGCCAGGCGGCGGCGCTCGGTCGGGAAATGCCCGCGGCCGAGCTAACGGCCGCGCTCGCGCGTGAAACGCTCGCCCGTCTCCGCCGCCTCGCGGACTGAAACGCCTCAGTCCGCCGCCAGCGCCGCGAACTCCTCGACCGTGAGCGTTTCCGCGCGCCGGGTGCCGTCGATGCCCCGGGCCTCGGGGTCGAGGCCGATCCGTTTCAGGGACTGGCGCAGCATCTTGCGCCGTTGGCCGAACGCGGCGGCGACGGTTCGTTCCATCGCCTCCCACGGCACGTCGGCGCCGCGCGGCCGGGGTCGCGGGTCGAGGTTGACGACGGTCGAGACGACCTTGGGCGGCGGCACGAAAGCCTTCGGCGAAACGTCGAATTCGCGCTCGACTTCGCACAGCCATCGGGTCATCACGGAAAGCCGCCCGTAGGCTTTCGTGCCGGGTTCGGCGAGCAAGCGTTCGGCGACCTCCCTTTGGAACATCAACGTCAGGCGCGCGTACGCATGCGCATCCTCGCGAATGTGGCGGAGCCAGCCGATCAGGAGCGGCGTCGCGACATTGTAGGGCAGGTTGGCGACGATGCGTCGGGGCGCGGGAACGAGGGCGCGCGGGTCGACGGCGAGGGCGTCCGCCTCCACCACGCTCAGCCTTCCCGGGTGGGCGGTTTCCAGTTCGGCGAGCGCGGCGACGCAGCGAGAATCTTTTTCCACCGCCGTCACCTCCGCTCCGGCTTCGAGCAGCGCGCGGGTCAACCCGCCCGGGCCGGGGCCGATTTCGACAACGCGCTCGCCCCGGACGACGGTTGCCGCGCGGACGATGCGCGCGCACAAGTTGGCGTCGAGCAGGAAATGCTGGCCGAGCGCGCGCCGGGCGCCGAGGTCGAAACGGCGAATCACATCGCGGAGCGGCGGCAGGACTTCCGACGGCGCTTCGCTCATATCCCGTCGCCGGTGAAGGCGGCGGCGCCGGCGCCCGAGGTCATGTCGACCCGCGCGCGCATCGCCGCCATGCGCGCGGCCATGCGCAGCGCGGCGATCAGGCTCGCGGGCCGCGCCGTGCCCCGGCCCGCGATGTCGAACGCGGTGCCGTGGTCGGGCGATGTGCGCACGAACGGCAATCCCAGCGTCAGGTTGACCGCTTCGTCGAAGGCGATGGTCTTGATCGGGATCAGCGCCTGATCGTGATACATGCAAATGGCGGCGTCGTATGATTCGCGCGCGGCGGGGGCGAACATGGTGTCCGGCGGCCACGGCCCGGACACGTCGATGCCGCGTTCCGTCAGCCGCTCGATCGCGGGGCGGATGACGGTTTCCTCCTCGGTGCCCAAGCGGGACCCTTCCCCGGCGTGGGGATTGAGGCCGGCGACGGCCAATCGCGGCGCGCGGATGCCGAAGTCGCGGGCCAGCGCCTTGGCGGTGATCGCGGATTTGGCGACGATGGCTTCCGTGGTCAGGCTGCGGATCGATTCGATCAGGCTGACGTGAATCGTCACCGGCACGACGCGGAGCGCGTCGCATGCCAGCATCATCACCGGCGGCGTCGCGACTTTCGCCAGCGCCGCCAGGAATTCGGTGTGCCCGGCGTGAGCGAACCCACCCCGGTAGAGCGACGCTTTATGGATCGGATTGGTGACGACGGCGGCCGCGCGCCCGGCCTGAACCAGTTCGACCGCGCGTTCGATCGAGCGAAGCACCGCGCGGCCGTTGGCCGGATCGGGTCGGCCCGGCTCGACCGCCTTAGGCAGCGGTTCGGGCAAAACGGGGAGCGCCGAGCGAAACGCGCCACGCGCGTCCTCGGGACCGGCGATCGCCTTGATCGGAACGGCAAGAGCGAGGCGCCGCGCGAGCGCCGCCAGCCGATCGGGGTCGTCGATCAGGAAAAACGGCGGCAGGCGCTCGGGATCGCGCGCGAACCAAGCCTTGAGGGCGATTTCGCCGCCGATGCCGGCGGGCTCGCCCATGGTGAGCGCGAGCGGCGCGCCGCCCGCGGACGCCGGTCCGACGGTCGTCGAGGCCCTCACATTCGACGGCGTTGCCGAAGCGGGGGGCATGTCAGACCCGCACGTCGATGAAAGCGGAGCGACGCAGATCGCGCAGGTATTGGCGCGCGCCGAGCTGGAGGCGCTCCTCGATCAGCATGTTCATCACCCGATCGCGCTGTTCGGCGGCGGCAGAGGGTATTTCACGCTTGCAAACCATCATAACGATGAAGGCGTCCTTGGCTTGCAGGGCTTGGCTGGGGGTATTGACGGGAAGATTTTCGACCAACGCGCGGGTCTCCGGCGGCAACGAACTCAACTTGACCGTGCCGAGACTGCCGGACATGGGTGAGCCGGAAGCCTTGGCGGCGCGCTCCATGTCGGCGCAGGACTTGGCATCGCCGACGAGGGATTCGGCCTGGGCGAGCTGGACCCGGATTTGTGCCGGTGTCGGGTTGGGCGGCAGCGGTACCAAAACTTGGTGCAGAGTGAGCATGGGCTCGGCCTCGGGCAGGGCCGACCCGGCGCGGCGCTCGCGCAGCAACAAGATGTAGTAGCCGTTTTCGCCGCGCACCGGCGGCGTGATTTGCCCGGGCTGCAGTTGGGCAAGCGCCTGGTCGGCCGCCTGCTCAAGCTGTCCGGCCGAGACCCAACCGAGATCGCCGCCTTGGGCCGCCGAAGGACTGTGGGAAAAATTCTGGGCGATGGCGCGAAACGGCACGCCGCCCCGGATCTGGTCGATCAGCCGGGCGGCCAACGCCGCCGCTTCCCGCTCCTTGGCCGGATCGTCGGCGGCAATGAAGATCTCGGCGGCGAGACTCTGCGGCTTGCCGGCGTTGGCGCGGATACGGGCCAGATGCTCGTCGATTTCCTCGTCGCTGATGCGGATGCCGCGACGGTAGCGCCGATTGACGATTTGGCGCCACAGAACGTCGGACTCGATCCGATCGGTCAGGGTATCGATGGCAATCCCAACCCTGTTCAGATAATCCTTCATGCCGCCGGGCGGCATGTTGGCTTGCGATTCCATGCGCGCCAGAATGCTTTCGATTTCCCCTTTTTCGGCTTTGATCCCGATACGCTTGGCTTCTTGGATTTTCAGGCGCTCGTCGATCAGCGATTGGATCGCATCCGGTATCAAGCGACGGCGAGTCTCGGCCGTGTCGGGAAGGCCGGCGGTCAACATGGTGAAGCGGAGACGGTGCTCGAGATCGAGGCGGGAAATCGGTTCGTCGTTGACGACAGCGGCAATCCCCTCGACCGTTGTGCGCGCCTGGAGCGGCTGGACAATTCCTTGCTGGGCCCCGGCCGGCCAAGCGGCGGCCGTGGCGCCGGTCGCGATCATTAAAAAGACAAGAGCAGTTCGCGAAATCATCATCACAAATAATAATCCCGCCGCCGGCGCTTTGCCACCGCCGCCGATCAGGGCGCGACGGAGGTTCCGATTTCGCCGAGGGTCTTGAAGGTCAGGCGGAAGGTGATCGAATCGTCGGTTTTGAGGTCGCGGTCATAGAAGAACGAGCGCCGCGCGTCGGCGGAAAAGATGAAACACTCGTCCTCGTACGTGGCGTTAAACGCCAGGGCCCGCAAATCGTCGGTTTCGAGATCCTGAAGCGATGCGAAACCGAAGCGCCAGTTCCGCGAAATTTGCGATCTGAGGGAAAGGCTCAGCTGTTCCAGGGTCGGAAGGCCGCTGTTGGCGGCTCTCTCGGCCGAGAGATAATTGGCGCTGACGGAAAAAGCCTGCGGGCCGACGCTGGCGCCGATCTCGCTGCGCGACGGGCTGAAGTTTTCTTTGTCGATCCGAGTCCGGTAATCGAAGGTTATGTGTTTCAGGGGGCGCACATTGATCCTTCCGACGAAATCCGACAGGTGGTCCTCGAGACCGGTGCCCGAAGCAAAAGTGCTGTCGTCGCGGACGCGGACCGACTGGCCGAACAGCACCGACGTGCTGCCGCCGCGATCGCCGAACACCCCCCAACGCAGGCCGTAGTTGAACCGCGGGCCGGTTTCGACCCGGTCGAGGCCGGCGAAACGCCGTCCGGTGAACAGGTTGGTTTCGTCGAACTCGACTTCGCGGCTGTCCTCGTTCGGGATTTTCGCGAGATTGCCGCCGTAGGGGCTAACCACAAGGGAAGTGATCGGCTCGAAAACCTCGCTGACGCCCTCATGACGGCGCACAAAGGGGTAGCGCCACTCGAACGCCGCTTCCGGATAAAAGCGTCCCGTGGCTCCGGTGAACGTGTTGCTGCGCCCGGCGATCACGTGGTCGTCGACATGGTAGAGATCGCCCCGCAACGTGAACGACAACTTGTAGATGTCGCCGGCGGGTCCGACATAGGGGAGATCCCATCCGGGGGCGACGGACAGGCGCCGGACGTCGGTTCCCTCGCTGCGGGTGAAGGCGAGCAGGTTGGCGTCCATTCGGGTGCGGCCGCCGCCCGCGCCCGGTTCGCCGAGGTGGGAATAATCGATCGAAGGCAGGACCAGGGGCGCTTGACCGGGTTTGTCCTCCGCGCGCAGTCCCTGGAAAGCATAAGCGTTGGCGACCGCATAATTACGCCCGCGGAAGCCTTCGGCGTATGCCCGTGAGATCAAGGTCGGCGGTGTCGTGTAGCGGTATTGGCGGGTATAGGTGTCGTCGGTCGAGCGTTGGGCGTCCAGGCCCCATCGCCAGGTGTCGTTAACATTGAATCGGCCCTTCATGTCGATGTGGCCGCGCAGGTCGCTGTCGCCGTCGACCGCGCCGCTGAATTTGCCTTTGATTTCGCTGTTATGGCCGATGAAACGGTGCTCGGCGCCGACCCCGACGTTTTGCTTGGTGGAAAACAAGGGGGTAAGGGTCAGGTCGTGATTGGGCGCGATATCCCAGAAAAACGGCGTCTGCACCATGGCGCCGAAGAAATTGGAGCCACCGTAATGGGGCGCGAGGAATCCGGTGCGGCGCTTCACGGTCGGGTCGGGGTGGGAGAAGTAGGGCGTATAGGCGACGGGTACGCCGTACATTTCCATCCAGGCGTCCTTGTATTCAACCGTTTGACGGTCGGCGTCGTGGATTACACGCACGGCTTTCACCTGCCAGAGCAGGGGGCGCGACGGGTTGGTCTTGCACGGCTCGCACGGGCTGTAGACCGCCCGATCGAAGTCGTGGCGCGTGCCGTCCGAGCGGCGGGCCGAGGCGGCGGCCACGCGCGAGCGGTCGGCGAGCAGCAGGCGCAGGCTTTGCATGGTGCCTTCGCGCATGTCGCCGGTCAGCTCGACGTAATCGGCGAAGATGACCTCGCCGGTCGATTCGTGAAGACGGACGTTGCCGCTGGCGCTGATCAGGTCCTGGCGTTGGTTGTAGGTGACGGTGTCGGCGTAAAGGGTGCGTGGGCCGTGGACGATCTCGACGTTGCCGCTGGCGGTGACGACGCCGAGGTCGCGGTTATGGATGACCTCGTCGGCGGTGAGGTTGGCCGGCACGGCGGTGTCGGGGCGCGGCTGCCCGGCGGCGGGCGCGGCGGCGAACAGGAGCGCGGCCAGCACGAGCGCTTCGGTCGTGCGCGAGCGGAGGTAGGCGCGCATGGTCAGCCGTCCTCCAAGTGAAGCAGAAGCGCGGCGCCGATCAGGCCCGCGACCCCCGACGGCGACCAGGCGGCGAGCATCACCGGCACACCGCTCGACAAACCGAGGGCCAGCGAAATATCGGAAAAGAAATAAACCAGAAAGCCGGTCAGCACGCCGAGGCCAACAATCGCCGTGGTTCCCCCTTGTCGGACGTGTCGCAGCGTGAACGTCGCCGCGAGCAGCACCATCGCCATCATCAGGAACGGAGCGGCGAGAAGGCTTTGCAGGTGCAGGCGATGGCGAAGCGCCGAGAAGCCGGCGGCCCTGAGCGAGTCGATGAACTGGGGCAGATCCCAAAACGACATGGTTTCGGGCGGAGCGAAGCTGTCTTGAATGCGTTCGAGCGTCAGGTCGGTGGCCAGGCGATAGGACGGCGTGAAGGCCGGAGGCTCCCCCGGGCGATGCACCCAGGCATCGCGCAGGGTCCAATGGCCGAGACCGAGGACCGCATTATCCGCGTCAATTCGCCCGGCGAACCGGTCGGTGCCCTGATGAAGGAAAGCGATCACGGATTTGAGTTCTACTCGCTCGCCGGCGACCGAAATGCCGGTCGAGCGGATCACCACTTGGCCCGTGTCCCCGCCTTGACGCAGCCATACCCCTCCGCCGCTGAGCGTCAAGGCACTGGCGCCGGATTTCAACAGTTCGGTGTCCATCCGTTCGTACCGCGCCAACAGGATCGCCGAGAAGGGGTTGATCGCGCCGATGCGAAACGCCCCGATCAGCAGCGTGACCACCAGCACCGGCATCAGGAATTGCCATGCGGATACCCCAGCCGAGCGGGTCACGACCAGTTCGTGGCTGCGTGTCATCCGCCAGAAGGTCGCCATGCTGCCGAACAGAACGGCGAACGGAAATGTCAGCTGCATGGCGTGCGGAAATTTGAGCGCCGCCATCTCGAAAATGAGCCGCATGCCGACCCCGGGCTTGCCGGCGGCGCGACGCATGAGTTCGACGACGTCGAATACGAAAATCAAAAACACGAACAGGCCGAGGACCGCAATGAAATGGAGGGCATAATGGCGGGCGATATAGAGAGACAGGGTCTGGGAAAAACGCATGGCGGATCTCAGGCGGCGGCAACCGCTGCGCGGCGTCGGCGCGGGGTTCGGATCGTGAACCAGTAGCCGAGGACGATCGGTATGATGGTGTTGAAGTAGATCAGCGGGGCGAACGAAGGCCGTTTGACCACGTACCCCTCGACCCCCATCGCCGCGGCTTGGGCGGCGATCATGAGGGCGACCGCGAGCATCACGCGCTTGGTTTGCGCCCGGCGGCTGAAGGGGCCGGAAATCAGGCAGGCGAGCGCGATCAGTGAAAATCCGAAAGCCGAAAAAGGTTGCGTCAGGCGCTTATGCCCCTCGACCAGAAAGCGCCCCTTGTCGCGCGGCGAGAGACCGGAGTCGCCCGCCGCGTTGAACAACTCGGGGAGAGTACGTTCGCGCGGCTCACGGAAACGCGCGTCGGTCGTCCCGCGCGCCGGTTCGATGTCGAACGTGTAGCGGTCGAAATAGAGTACCGACAACTGGTGCGTTTGCGCGTCCATTTCCTGACGATTGCCGTCGAATAATACGATCCGCGAACCGTCGTCGGCGTTCACCATCGCGCCGCGCGCGGCCATCAAGGTCGAAGGCCTGCCCGGGCGGCGCTCGTCATGGACCAGGACGCCGTGCAGCTGTTCGTCGGCCGTCCGTTCGCGGACGTAAACCGTGATGCCGGGTCGGACGAGGGTGAACATGCCTTCGCGCAGCAGGACGTGCGAAAAAGTATGGCGGATGGTCCACTGCAACTCCTTGAACGCCGTGTAGGACCTGGGTAGGACGTCGATGTTGAGCACGAACAATACGGTCGCGACGCCGGTGGCGACCATCAGCGCGGGACGCATCAGTTCCTGCTGGCTCATGCCGGCGGCGCGCATCACCACCAACTCGCGATCGGCGATCATCTTGCCGTAGACGAAGGCGACGGCGATGAAGAGCGCAACCGGCAGAATGATCGACAGCAGGTTAGGCAGCAGCAGGGCGGTGAGGTACAGGAATCCCCCTACGCTGAGCCCGCGATTGACGATCATTTCGACGAAGCGGAGCGATTGGGACAGCCACATGACGCAGACGAGCGCAAGCGCGACGAGGACAAGCCCCATCGCCAGCTGGTGCAGCACGTAACGCGTCAGGCCGTTCATGGTGTGTGCCCGATTCGGGGTTCGCCCAAGGTGGGCGAAGTATGCCGGAAAAGCAAGAAACAACGGGCTTTTTGGCAAACGCGGCGTTAACCGAAATCGCCTGTATGCCGAGATCAGATCGCAAAAAGGCCCGTGTCGGCGACGGTGGCGCCACCCTCAATCACGATTCGAGCCAAAACCGGGGCCGACACCAGATCTTGTTCGGAAAAAAATCTGGCACACACGATCTTGCTTTGGAGAAATTCCGCGGTGTAAGGCGATTCGCCGCCCCGATCGAGCAGCGCCTGGGCGGCGAGCGCCGCGCGGATGGCCAGCCACCCGCCGACCACCGTTCCGAACAGCTTGAGATAGGCCGTCGCGCCGGCGGCGACATGGGCCGGATTGTCGGGCCATGTCGTGGCGATCCAGCGGGTCGCGCTGTCGAGCGCGGCGACCGCGGCTTCGAAGTGGACGGCGGTCGAAGCGAAGTCAGATCGAGCGGCGCGCGCCGCCAGTTCCGGGCGGAGCAACGAGAGTTCACCGATCAAACTCAGCGCCGCGCGCGCCCGATCGCGTCCGACTTTGCGGCCGACGAGATCGAGGGCCTGGATGCCGTTGGTACCTTCGTAGATGGCGGTAATGCGGGCATCGCGCAGGTGCTGCGCCGCGCCGGTTTCCTCGATATAGCCCATGCCGCCGTGCACCTGGACGCCGATATCGGCGGCGGCGATGCCGGCATCAGTGCACCAACCCTTAACCACCGGTGTCATCACTTCGACCGTGGCGTGATGGCGAGCGCGCGCGACGGGGTCGGGATGACGGCGCGAGAGGTCGATCTGGGCGGCAACGAAGAGAGCGAGCAGCCGGCCGACCTCGGCACGGGATTTCATGAAGAGAAGCATCCGCCGGACGTCGGGGTGGCGCTCGATCGGCTGCGGGGTGTGATCGGGAGAACCCGCCGCGCGGCTTTGCACGCGCTCGCGCGCATAAGCCCGGGTGCGTTGGTAGGCGCGCTCGGCGCAAGCGACGCCCTGCAGGCCGATCGCCAAGCGCGCGTTGTTCATCATCAGGAACATGTTTTCGATGCCGCGGTGTTCCTCGCCGACCAGATAACCCTCCGCACCGCCGTTTTCGCCGAAAGCCATGACCGCCGTCGGGCTCGCATGGATGCCGAGTTTATGTTCAAGTGACAAGGCGCGGAGGTCGTTGCGCGCACCCGGTTTTCCATCGGGGTCGGGGATGAACTTGGGCACCAGGAAGAGCGACAGGCCTTTGATGCCCTCGGGCGCGCCGGGGGTGCGGGCGAGAACCATGTGGACGATGTTCTCGGCGACGTCGTGATCGCCCCAGGTGATGAAAATTTTCTGTCCGGTAATGCGCCATGCCCGGCCATTCGGCACAGCCCGAGTGCGGATGCGCGCCAGGTCGGAGCCGGCCTGCGGTTCGGTAAGCACCATGGTGCCGGTCCATTGGCCGGACACCAGACGAGGCAGGAACGTCGTTTTGAGTTCGGGGGAACCGTGCGCGCTTAGCACCTCGATCGCGCTTTGAGTGAGCAGCGGGCAGAGCGCAAACGCCATATTCGCGGCATTCCAAATTTCTGAAACCGCCGTCGCCACCAGCCACGGCAGATCCTGGCCGCCGAACTCGGCGGGAGACGGCACCGCGTTCCAGCCGCCGGCGATAAACCGGGCGTAGGCGTCGGCGAACCCCTCGGGCGTACGGACAACCCCGTTCTCAAGACGAGAGCCTTGCCTATCGCCGATCCGGTTGAGTGGCGCGAGCACGTCGGCGGCGAAGCGCCCGGCTTCGTCGAGAACCTGGGCGACAAGGTCCTCGTTCACCTCCTCGCAGCCGGGCAAAGCCCGCACTTGGGCCAAATTCGCCACTTCAGTCATGGCGAACAGCATGTCGGCGGCGGGCGCGGCGTAATCGCTCATGGTCGCAGTATGGGGGCGCCGTCGCGCGCGTTCAATCCCGCGGCCGAACCAGAATTAACGCGGGCACGAGGGCGGCCGCCGACAGCGCGACCATGGCGAGGAACGCCACGGCGGAAGAGGCGGCATAAAGCGGCCCGACGGCGTACACGGCGATGCCGAGGCCGAGACCCATCACGGTCGCCGAATAGTAGCTCTGGGCCGTCGCCGACACCGACGGCGAAACACGCTGGGCGATGAAATGGATGGCGCCAAGATGGGCGGCACCGAAAGTAAAGGCGTGTAGCGCCTGCGTGACAATCAGCACCGGCAGCGCCTCGCTCGCGGCAACGGCCGTCCAGCGGATGATACCGGCGGCACCCGCCAGCGCCACCAGCGCCGACGGCGAAATCCGGCGCAGCACCGCCGGGCCGAACGCGAACAGGATTATTTCGGCGATGACCCCTTCGGCCCAGAGCGCGCCGATCACCGTTTCGGAATGGCCGGCCGCGCGCCAGTGCAGGGTACCGAAAGCGTAGTAAGCGGCATGGCTCGCCTGGACGAGCGAACACGCGAGCAACATGGCGAGAAACGGGCGATCACCGAGAAGTTCAAGCGCGGCCGGACGCCCGACGGCCGCCGGCGCGCGCGCGTCCGGTACGGCGGCGACCGCGCCGACCACCAGCGCCATCGCCGGCACCAGCAACGCGAGAACCGTTTCGCCAGGGCGTCCGGCCAGCCAGGCGCCGCTACCGGCGGCGGCGGCAACAAATGCGATCGAGCCCCACAGCCGAACGCGGCCATAATCGAAATCCCCCGCCCGCGCCGCGAGCAGGGTCAGGCTTTCGCCGAGCGGCATCACCGGCGCCCACAGGGCGAGGAACAGCAGGTTGACGAGCAGGATTGCCGTAAATCCCTCGGCGACAAAAAAAGCGGCGAAGACCATGCTCGCGCCGAGGACGAGGGCGAGCATGATCGGCCGGCGCGCGCCGCTTCGGTCGGCGAAATGGGCGATTAGCGGATTGACCGCGACCTTAACGACGATGCCGGCAGCGATGATGAGGGCGATCCCTTCCGCATCGATCCCCTTGGCCGCGAGCCACACCGGCCAGAACGGCAGATGGATGCCGGCGAACACGAAGAAGGCGGCGTAGAAAAAGGAGAGGCGAATCGCGTCGCCGCGCATGACGATTTTCCGCTAAAGTGGACCGGGCCGAAGATAGGGCCGCGCGCCGGAAAGGGAAACAGCGGGTTGCGGAGGTCGCGACTCCCGCTACGACGATCTACCGGACCCGCGATAGAGGGAAATGATCGATGCGAATCGCTTTTGTCGGCGCGGGCGGAGTCGGAGGATATTTCGGGGCTCGGCTGATGGCCGCCGGGAACAGCGTCGCCTTCGTCGCGCGCGGCGCGCACCTGGCGGCGATGCGCCAAAATGGCCTCGAGGTGAAAAGCGCGCGCGGCGATTTGCGCCTTCACCCGGTCGAGGCGAGCGAAGACGCGCGGGCGATCGGTCCGGTCGACATCGCCGTCGTCGCAGTCAAGTTGTATGACACCGAGGCGGCGGCGGAAGCCTGTTGTCATTTGATCGGCCCCGGCACGGCGGTAGTGTCGCTGCAAAACGGCGTCACCGGTGCCGACACGTTGCGGAAAGCGGTCGGCCCCGAGCGCGTCTTCGGCGGCATCGCCTACATCATGGCGACGATCGATCGACCCGGAACGATCGTCCACACCGGCACGATGGCGCGGATCGTGCTTGGGGAATTCGGCGGCGGCGGAAGCACCCGCGTCACCACGTTCGCACAGGCCCTGCGCGGCGCCGGGGTTGATGTCGAGGAAAGCTCCGACATCGACGCCGCGATCTGGGGTAAATTCGCCTTTCTCGCGCCGTTGAGCGGCATCACGTCGCTCGCGCGCGCGACCGTCGGGCCGATCCGGCGGGATCCGGGAACGCGCGCACTGTTCGAACGGGCGATCGCCGAAACGGTGGCGGTGGCGCGCGCCCGCGGGATCGCGTTGCCGGAGGATGCGGTCGCGCGGACGATGGCGTTTCTCGACGGGCTGCCGGACGACATGGGCTCATCCATGTATTATGACCTGCGCCACGGCAAAAGGCTGGAGCTTCCGCATCTCTCCGGCGCGGTCGTACGTCTGGGGCGCGAGGCGGGCGTGGCGACTCCGACCCACGATTTCATCGTTGCCGCGCTTGGGCTTCACGCCGCCGGTGCGCCGGCCGCTATTTCCGAAGCCAATTCGCGCAAATAATCGAGGCCGGCGACCGCCCGGCTGCCGTACCAGGACAGCAGATCGCCCTCGACCAGATGTGCTTTGCCGGTCGCGCCCGGAAACTGCCGGACAAAGTCGTCGACATGCCGCTCCTTGAAGGGGAACGGTTCGGTCGCGAATAGGATCAAGTCGGCGTCGTCGACGGTGGGCGGATCGATCCCGATTTTCGGATAGCGCCGTTCCGGGTCGTGGCCGAGCGTGTGCCAGTTTGCGGCGGCCAACATGCGCGCGATGTACGTGTCGTGGGAAACGGTCATCCACGGGTTCATCCAGATCAAATAAATGGCGCGGCGGGCGGGAAAAGCTTTCGCCGCTTGGGCGAGGCGCGCGCGCGCGGCGGCGAACCGTTCGGCCAGCGCTTCCGCCTCGCGCGTCCGGCCGAACATACCGCCGATCAAGCGATAGAGCGGCAAGTTATCCTCCGGCGTAATCGGGTAGGTCACCACGGTCCGGATGCCGAGGCGGGCGATTTCGTCGGCCATCTCTTTGGGATTCTCGTCGATATTGAGCAGGACATGGGTGGGCGCGAGCGCCGCTAGCCGACGCATGTTGATCCGCTTCGGGCCGCCGAGGCTCTTGATTTTGCGGGTCGCGGGCGAAGGGCGTACGCACCAGGCGGTCCGCCCCACCACTTGCGCACCGAGCCCAAGGTCGAACAGCAGCTCCGTCAGGCTCGGCACCAAGGACACAATACGCGCGCCCGGTGCCGGTTCATGGTTTTGTCCGATCGCGTCGATCAAGTCCATTTTGGAACACTTTTAGTTTATCTCCGCCACAACACCGTCGCGGCGTAATGCATTAACATCCTCGAGCATTCATTAACACCGATCGCGCCGCTAAAAATTCTTTTGAATACAGCGTGATAACGTCTTCGAAGCGGGCTTGCATGGACATGCTCGATGGCGTTGGACATACTTTCACATTGGCTAAAATAATCCAGGATTGCACCTGGGTCCAACCGAAGCGGTTCATCGCGATAAATCAATGCTCCAGTCCGCCAGGGGAAAAAAATCGTTGAGTGCCCGGAACGGCAAGGCCGCCCACGGTGGTCCCGAGCGGCGGAAGTCCAATCGCCCTTGGAGTAAGCGAATGGCGGCGAAATCCGCCGGCCACGACGCGAGATGGTCGGCGGGATTCGCCGAGGAGTGTCCCGAGCCTATCTTGCGTGTTTCGCCGGAAGGGCGGGTCCTGTTCGTCAACGATCCGGCCAATTTCCTCCTTGGCTTTTGGCAAGTCGGCCTCGGCGACACATTGCCGTCGCCGTGGCCGGGAACCCTCGGCGCGCTGTTCGCCGGCACGGAAATGATATCCGCCGTCGAGATGGAATGCGAAGGGCGCGTGTTCGCGTTGACCCTGCAACCCGTCCGCGCGCAGGGGTATATTAATATTTGGGGCCGTGACGCGACCGCCGCGCGCCGCGCCGAAGCCGAAGTCCAACGCGTCGTTCATCACGATCCGCTGACGGGCCTGCCCAACCGGACGCTGTTTCTGGACCGCCTCGAACAAACCGTTCTGCAGGCGCGCCGCGCCCGCACCCAGGCCGCGGTTCATCTTGTCAACCTGGACTTCTTCAAGGAGATCAACGATACCGCCGGCCACGCGGTCGGCGACGGGATTCTGAAAGCCATGGCAGAACGCCTGCTCGCCACGGTGCGCGATACGGACACCGTCGCGCGCCTCGGTTCGGACGAATTCGCCGTCATCCAGGGCGAATTGCGCGAAACCGACGGCGCGGACGTTCTGGCGCGGAAGATTCTCGAGGCGTTCAAGCCGCCGCTGGCCGTCGACGGCCAGGTCCATAAGTGTTCGATCACGGTCGGGGTCAGCCTGTTTCCCGACGACGGCCAGGACGCGCCGGAACTTCTTCGCCACGCCGATCTTGCCCTGTTCCACGCCAAGAAGGAGGAGCGCGGCGGCTATCGTTTCTATACCGCGAAGATGAACGAAACGCTGCAGCGGCGACGCAGCATCGAGCAGGATCTCAGCGGCGCGCTCGACCGCCAGGAATTCGTCCTCCATTACCAGCCGAAAATGAACGCCCGCACCGGCGAGGTGTGCGGCATGGAAGCGTTGATCCGCTGGCGCCATCCCGAAAAGGGCTTCGTATCGCCAGGCGATTTCATTCCGGTGGCCGAGCGTTCGCGCCTGATCATCCCGATCGGCGAATGGTCGTTGTTCGAGGCCTGTCGCCGGACCAAGGCGTGGCACGACGCCGGCCTGCCCAAGGCCAAGGCAGCGGTTAATCTGTCGGCGGTGCAGCTGCGCGACAAGTCCTTGGTTGAATCGGTAACCTGGATTCTCGATGGCACCGGCCTCGCCCCCGAATTCCTGGAGTTGGAGATCACCGAAAGCGTCGCCATGCGCGATGTCGACGAAACGATCCGGCTGTTCAAGCAACTGGCCGATCTCGGAGTTTCGCTGTCGATCGACGATTTCGGCACCGGTTATTCGAGCTTGAGCTATTTGAAACGGTTTCCGGTCAAGCGCATCAAGATCGACCGCACGTTCGTTTCCGACATCGGCACGGACCCGACATCGGGCGCCATCGCCCGCGCCGTCACGACGCTTGGCCACGGTTTCGGCATGGAGATCACGGCCGAGGGAATCGAAACCCGTGAGCAGTTGGAGTTTCTCATCGACATCGGCGTCGACGAGATCCAGGGCTACTTTTTCAGCAAGCCGCTTGGCGCGGAAGATTTCGCCAAGTTTGTCGGCGCGCCGGATCCCCGCCATCCCGCGATCGAGGTGGTGCGCGGCCGCCAGAGCCGGATCGATGCTGACATCGCCGGGTAGGGGCGCATTCCGCGCCACCTCAACGCGCTGATTCGACAACGAAAAAACCCCCGACGGCGCCGTTGCCGCTCATCCGACGCGTCCGGTTGTTTCGGCGGTCGCGAACGGCTATAAGCGCCGCCTTCACGACCCTGTAAGGCGGAATACAATCCATGGTGAAAGAGCGTACCCTTTCCATCATCAAGCCGGATGCGACGCGGCGCAACCTGACCGGGCAGATCAACGCCCGCCTCGAACAAGCCGGCCTCGCCATCGTCGCGCAGAAGCGCATTCGTCTCACCCGCGCCCAGGCCGAAGCGTTCTACGCCGTTCATGCGGAGCGCGCGTTTTACCGGGATTTATGCGACTTTATGACCTCGGGCCCGGTGGTCGTGCAGGTGCTGGAAGGCGAAAACGCCGTTGCCCGTAATCGCGAGGTGATGGGGGCGACCAATCCGGCCAACGCTGCCGCCGGCACCATCCGCAAGGATTTCGCCGAAAGCATCGAGGCCAATTCGGTTCACGGGTCCGATTCGCCCGAAAACGCGGCTCGGGAAATCGCCTTTTTCTTCAGCGAGTGCGAAATCGTCGGCTGATCGGCCGCGCCGCTTTCGACTTTCCCGTTTTTTTGTTCTTTGGATCGCAGAGCGATCCCCAGCCGCAATTCTTCTAATAACCTGAAAAATAATAGCAATATTATATATTGCAATTAGTTCTCATTTGCGATAATAACGCGTTGGTATGTAAGTGAAACACTGTGGAGATTGTGCGATGCGTTCGTTCCTTTCGATTTGTTGCGTAATGGTTCTGGCTGGTGCGGCGCCCATGGCCCCGGCGATGGCGGCGGAACTCAACATCTATTCGGCCCGCCACTATCCCTCCGACGACGCGCTCTACGCCGGCTTCACCCAGGCGACCGGCATCAAGATCAACCGGGTCGAGGCGAGCGGCGACAAACTGCTCGCGCGCCTGCGCCAGGAAGGACGCAACAGCCCGGCCGACGTTCTCATGGTGGTGGACGCGGGCAATCTCTGGCTCGCCGAGAAGGAAGGATTGTTCCATCCGGTGAAGTCCGAGGGACTTGTGGCGCGAATCCCGCCCAACCTCCGCCACCCGGACGGCTTGTGGTTCGGCTTTTCCACCCGCGCCCGGGTGATCGTCTACAACAAGTCCCAGGTCGGTGCGGCCGACGCGCCCAAGCGCTATGAAGATCTCGCCGATGCCCGCTGGAAGGGCAAGGTGTGCATGCGCTCGTCGTCCAACGTCTACAATCTCTCCCTGATGGCGTCGCTCGTGCACCACCTGGGCGAGGCCAAGGCCGAAGCCTGGGCGCGCGGCGTGGTCGCCAATTTCGCCCGCGATCCCAAGGGCGGCGATACCGACCAGATCCGCGCCGTCGCCGCGGGCGAATGCGCCGTCACGCTCGCCAACACCTATTACGTCGTGCGTCTGATGAAATCGGACAAGGACGCCGACCGGGCGGTGGCGGAGAAAATCGCTGTCGTCTTCCCGAATCAAGGCGATCGGGGTACCCACGTCAACGTCTCGGGCGCGGGCATGCTCAAGCACGCACCGCACCCGGAAAACGCCGTGCGTTTCCTCGAATATCTGCTCAGCCCCGAGGCGCAATCCTTGTTTGCCGTCGCCAACAACGAATATCCGGTGGCCGAGGACGTCGCCGGCGACGCGACGCTCATCAAGCTCGGCCGCTTCAAGGCCGACGATCTCGGGATTCATATCCTCGGCGAAAACCAGCCGCGCGCGCAGATGGCCTACGACCGGGCCGGGTTCAAATAAGTCGGGCGCCCTTAAGGTAATGCCGGTTGCGTTCCCGCGCGGCCGCGGGCGGCCGCGCGGGCGAGCATTACGATCGGCAGAAGCCCGACCAAGACGATGCCCAGCGACGCGGCGGCGGCCTCCGCCAGCCGTTCGTCGGCGGCGAGATTGTGCGCTTGCACCGCGAGGGTGTCGAAATTGAATGGCCTGAGCAACAGCGTCGCCGGCAGCTCCTTGGTGACATCGACGAACACGATCAGCAGGGCGGCAAGCAGGCTCGGGCGCAGCAGCGGCAAATGCACGCGCGCGAGCACGCGTCCCGGCCGGGCCCCGAGGGTGCGGGCGGCGCCGTCCATGCTGGGAGTGATCTTGGCAAGGCTCGCTTCCACGGTTTGCAGCGACACGGCGAGAAAGCGGACCAGGTAGGCGAATACCAGCGCGACGATGGTTCCGGTCAGGATCAATCCGGTTGAAATTCCGAACGTCGCGCGCATCCAGGAGTCCACGGCGTTGTCGAAGGCGCCGAGCGGGATCAGCACCCCGACGGCGATCACCGATCCGGGCATCGCATAGCCCATGCCGGCTAGGCGTCCGGTTCCGAAGGATACCGGACCAGGATTTAAGCGCTGCGCGTAGGCAAGCAGCAGGGCGACAGCCAGCGCCAGCACCGCCGTGACTGCGGCGAGCGTCAGGGTGTTGGCGGCGAGACCGGCGAAGCGCGCACCCAAGTTCATGCCATCGCCCGCAAACGTCAGGCCGGCGAGGATCGCGGCCGGCAACGCAAACCCGAACAGCAGCGGCAGGGCGCAGGCAAGAATGGCGAGCGCAGCGCGAGTTCCGCCAAGCACGTAGCGCGGCAGCGGCTTTGATCGTCCGGCGGTCTGGAAATAACGCGCTTGGCCGCGGTTGCGGCGCTCGGCCGCGATCAGCACGACGACGAACGCCAGCAGCGCCAGCGACAGTTGCGCCGCCGCCACCGGGTCGTTCATGGAGAACCACGCGCGATAGATGCCGACCGTGAATGTCGGCACGCCGAAATAGGCGACGGTGCCGAAGTCGGCGAGCGTCTCCATCAGCGCCAGCGCCGCGCCGGCGACGATGGCCGGCCGCGCGAGCGGCACCGCGACCCGGACGAAAGCCTCCCAGGCGTTGCATCCGAGCGCTCGGGCGGCCTCGATCGGGCCCGCGGACTGTTCCAGGAACGCGGCGCGGGCGAGCAGATAGACGTAAGGGTAAAGCACCGCGACGAACATCGCCGCGGCGCCGAGCAACGAGCGGATGTCGGGAAACCAGTAATCGCCCACCGACCAGCCGGTCAGCGCGCGCAGCGCACCCTGCACCGGACCGGCCGGCTGGAAAAAATCGGTGTAGGCGTAAGCCGCGACATACGACGGCGCGGCAAGCGGCAACACCAGCGCCCATTCGAAGATGCGCCGGCCGGGAAACTCGCACATGGCGACGATCCAGGCGGCCGGCACCCCGACGATCACCACGCCGACGCCGACCATAACCACCAGCGCGAGCGTGTTGCCGATATAGGAGGGAAGAACCGTATCGGCGAGGTGCGCCCAGGCGCCTTGGCCGGGCGCGAAGGCATATAGGGCGACGGCGGCGATGGGCAGGATCAGGAGGCCGCCGACGAGAACCGCGAGGACGACAAGCGGGGACGGGCGCGCGCGGGACCGGGACGCGGACGCGGCGGGCGATGCGGCGGGAGAGACACTCATGCGTGCGGCATTGTCCGGGAAAAATCCCGGCATTACAACCGCTTCGAGGACATCACGGCGCCGGGTTGACCAGCGCGCCGGTAGGGGTTCGCGCGCGCTCGATGACGGCCCGCTCGCCCTCGATCCTGACGCGGCCCTCGGCGATCAGGCGGACGGCGTGCGGATAGATGACATGCTCCTGGGCCAGGACCCGGGCGGCGAGGGTTTCGGCGGTGTCCTCGGGGCGCACCGGCACCGCGGCCTGGGCGATGATCGGGCCCTCGTCCATGTTCTCGCGCACGAAATGGACGGTACAGCCGGCGAATCGCGCGCCGGCTTCGATCACGCGCTCGTGGGTGTGCAGTCCCTTGAAGGCGGGCAGCAACGACGGATGGATGTTGATCATCCGGTCGCGCCAGCGCCGCACGAATCCGGCGCCGAGCAGGCGCATGAATCCGGCGAGGCACACCAGACCCGCGCCCGAGGCCTCGATCGCCCTGGTCAATTGGTTTTCGAACGCGGCGCGGTCGGGAAAATTACGGTGATCGATCACATGGGTCGCAACGCCCGCAGCCTTCGCCCGTTCGAGACCGAGGGCGTCCGGCTCGTTGGCGAGGGTGAGGACGATCTCGGCCGGATAGGCGGGATCCCGACAGGCGTCGATCAGGGCCTGAAGGTTGCTGCCCCGGCCCGAAATCAACACCGCCAGCTTCAATCGCGCCATGCGCCGTCGAGTCCTTCGAGAACGACCGCCGGGCCGGTCGCGCGTGGAATGATTTCGCCGATGGGGTAAACAGTTTCGCCGTGGTCGCGCAAAATCCCGACGATTGCGTCGGCCTCCGACGCAGCGACGATGGCGATCATGCCGATGCCGCAATTGAAAGTGCGCGCCATTTCCTCCGGCGCCACGTTGCCGGTCGCCTTCAGCCAGCGGAACACGGGCGGAATCCGCCACTTCTTCATATCGATCCGCGCCGCGAAACGGTCGGAATAAACGCGCGGCGGATTTTCGATCAAACCGCCGCCGGTGATGTGGGCGAGCGCGTGCACGCCGTTCGCCTTGAGCGCGGCGAGGCCGCTTTTGACGTAAATCCGCGTCGGCGTCAGCAGCGCCTGGCCGAGCGACTGGCGCGCGTCAAACGGCGCGCGCGCGTCGAAGCCGAAGCCGGCACGCTCGACCACGCGGCGCACGAGCGAGAAGCCGTTAGAGTGAACGCCGTTCGAAGCGAGCCCGAGAATGGCGTCGCCGGCGGCGACGTGGGCGCCGGTCAACACCCGGTCGCGCTCGACCGCGCCGACGGCGAAGCCGGCGAGGTCGTAATCCTCGCCTGCGTACATGCCGGGCATTTCGGCGGTCTCGCCGCCGACCAGCGCGCAACCCGCTTGGCGGCAACCCTCGGCGATCCCGGCGATGACCGCGCGACCGACGGCGACGTCGAGCTTGCCGGTGGCGAAGTAATCGAGAAAGAACAGCGGCTCGGCGCCCTGGACGAGCAGATCGTTGACGCACATGGCGACCAGGTCGATGCCGATGCCGTCGTGCATGCGGGCTGCGACGGCGATCTTGAGCTTGGTACCGACGCCGTCGGTACCGGAAACCAGGATCGGATCGCGATAACCCGCCGCCTTGAGATCGAACAGCGCGCCGAAGCCGCCGAGCCCGCCCATCGTCCCACGCCGGTCGGTCGAACGGGCGAGCGGCTTGATTGCCTCGACCAAGGCATCACCGGAATCGATGTCGACACCCGAGTCGCGATAAGTAAGACCGGGGTCGGTTTGCGGATCCTGGCGCGTCGTCGCCATGCTCGAAAATCCCCCGGTTCACCGGCCCGCGTCGGCTTTGCACGCGGGCGACCTGTGCTACATTGAGCGCCCTTCGGGCGAGCCGAAGATAGACCTTTTGCGAAGGTTTTCAATGCGCGAGATGACCGGCTTGACGGTGCTGCGGATCGCGCTCGCGGGTGCGATTCTCGCCTTTTGGTTCGCGCCGGTCCGGGCGGCGTCGGTCTTCGACGTGGCGGGCGTGGCAGTGGACGTAACCGCCGATACCGCCGCCCAGGCCCGCGAACGGGCCTTGGCCGAGGGCGAGCGCGTCGCCTTTCGTCGCCTGCTGGAGCGGCTGACGCTGCGGTCCGACCATTCGCGCCTCCCGAACCCGCCGCGCGCCGAAATCGGCAACTACCTGCAGGATTTCTCCGTCGCCGACGAGAAAACCTCGCCGGTCCGCTATCTCGCCAAGCTCACGTTCCGCTTCAAAGCCGAGGAAATCCGCCGCTTGCTCGATCAGGTCGGCATCCCGTTCGCCGAAACCATGAGCAAACCGGTCTTGGTGCTACCGGTTTATCAGTCCGCCGGTGCGCTCCTGTTGTGGGACGACCCCAATCCGTGGCGATCGGCTTGGAGTCAAGTGACGGTGCGCGAGGGGTTGGTTCCATTGGTGTTGGCGGCTGGCGATTTGCAGGACGTGGCGGCGATCGGTGCCGAACAGGCGGCGGCCGCCGACGAAACGCGGCTTGCGGCGATCGCGGGCCGTTACGGCACCACCGACACCGTCGTTGCCGTCGCGACCATGGGCTACCAGCCGCAGCAGTCGGTTCCTTATGTCCGGGTCTTCGTGTCGCGCCACGGTCCGACCGCGCCCAAGGGGCGGACGGAAATTGAGATTACCGCGCAGGCCGGCGAAAACACCGGGCGTCTTCTCCAGCGCGCCGCCGCCGAGACGACTCGGCTGATCGAAGACGGCTGGAAGCGCGAAAACCTGCTCAGCCTCGGCCGCGCCTCGGTCGCGGCGGTGTCGGTGCCGATCGGCTCGCTCGCCGACTGGCTGGCGGTGCGCAAGAAGATGGGCGAAGTTTCGGTCGTGCGGCGAGCCGAGGTGATCCTGATGTCCAAGGCCGAAGTACGGCTCGCGCTTCATTTCATCGGCGAGGTGGACCAACTCGCGCTCGCGCTCGGTCAGGCGGATCTGCATCTTCTGCGCGAGGGCGACCTATGGGTCCTCACCTCCTCTCGGCCGGCGCGGGGATGACGGACGGTATTTCGTGCTCGCGCACCTGCCCAACCTGATCTCGCTGATGCGCCTGCTGATGGTGCCGCTGGTGGTGTACCTGATTCTGCACGAACGCCTGATTGCCGGGTTCTGGCTGTTCGTCGCCGCCGGCATCAGCGACGCCATCGACGGCTACATCGCCAAGCGATTCAACGTTTCAAGTCCGCTCGGTCGCTATCTCGATCCACTCGCCGACAAGGCGCTGCTGGTCGCGTTATTCGTTCTCGGCGGCTATCTGGATTTTCTGCCCGACTGGCTGGTGATCCTGGTGGTATTCCGCGACGTGATGATCATCGGCGGTGCCATCCTGTTCTATACGCTCGACCTGCCACCGAAGATGCCGCCCTTGGTGGTTAGCAAAATCAACACCGCATGCCAGATCGTGCTGGTGGCGGCGGCGCTCGCCTTTCGCGGCTACGGACTGGACTTGGCCCCGCTGCAATCCGTGCTGGAATACCTGGTAGCGGCGACGACCCTCGCCTCCGGCTTGGCATATCTGGTGAAATGGGGCCGCTTGGCGGCGACGATCGAGGAGGATCGCTAATCATGAACCGGCGAACCGTGTTTCTGCTCGCGCTAATCGGCGGGGTCGGGCTGCTGCTCTACGGCCTTTCCGGCGTGCTGCTGCCTTTCGTCGCCGGGCTGTTGGTCGCCTATTTCCTCGATCCGGTCGCCGACCGGCTGGAAAGCGCCGGGTTCTCGCGCACGCTCGCGACCACGGTCATCACTATCGCCTTCTTCGTGCTGGTGGCGGCAGTCTTGACGGTGCTGGCGCCGCTGCTGCAAGGGCAGATCGTCGGCCTCGTCGCCAAGACGCCGACGGTGGTCGAGGCACTGCGCGAGCAGGCCGCGCCGCTGATCGAGCGTTTCCAGGCGACACTGACCCAGGAGCAAATCGCGCGTCTGCGCGAGGCGGCCGGAACCTACGCGGGCGAAGCGGCCAAGCTGCTCGGCACCATGGTCGGCCGGGTGCTCAGCGGGGGCGCGGCGTTTCTCCAGCTTCTCTCGCTCGTGATCATCACGCCGTTGGTGTCGTTCTACCTGCTGCGCGATTGGGACCGGATCGTCGCCCAATTCGACGACTTGCTGCCGCGCGATATGGCGCCGACGGTGCGCGAGGTCATGGGCGAGATCGACCGGACCATCGCCGCATGGGTGCGCGGCCAAGCGACGGTGTGCCTGCTGCTGGCGACGTGGTATGGGCTCGGCCTGACCTTGGTCGGCCTCGAATTCGGCCTGGTCATCGGCTTTCTCACTGGCCTGATCTCGTTCGTGCCTTATTTCGGCATGGGCATCGGCCTCGCGGTCGCGCTCGGCGTCGCCTTCGCCCAGTTTTCCGGCGTGATGCCTTTCGTCCTGGTGGCGGGCGTCTTCGCCGTCGGTCAGGTGGTCGAAGGTTACGTTCTCACGCCCAAACTGGTCGGGGATAAAGTTGGGCTGCACCCGGTATGGGTGATCTTCGCGTTGCTCGCGGGCGGCGCGTTGTTCGGCTTCACCGGGGTGCTGCTCGCGGTGCCGGTCGCGGCGGTGATCGGCGTGTTGCTGCGCCATGCTCTCGCGCGCTATCGCGCCAGCGCCTATTGGCGCGGCGAGGGTCGTTCGTGACCGCCGCGACTGCCGACGCGGGGCGGCAGCTCGCGCTCGCTTTTGCGCACCGGGCCGCCTTCGGCGCCGACGATTTCCTGGTCGCGCCGTCGAACGCGGACGCGGTCGCCTGGGTCGATCGCTGGCGGACGTGGGCCCGCCCGGTGCTGGTGCTGCATGGTCCCCCAGGCTGCGGCAAGACCCATCTCGGCCATGTTTTTCTCGGTCTCGCCGACGGCATCGCAATTGCGGCCAAGGATTTGGGCGCAAGCGACTTCGCCCGCCTTGTGGACGAACGCCGCACCGACACGCCCGCGATGCTGGTGGAGGACGCCGACCGAATCGGCGATCCGGCCGCCGAGCACGCGCTTTTTCACTTGCACAATCTGATCGTTGAGGCACGGGGATATCTGCTGCTGACCGCGCGCGTGCCGCCCGCGCGTTGGCCGATCCGGCTGCCCGATCTCGCCTCGCGGGTACGCGCCGCCCCGACGGTCGCCATAGCACCGCCGGACGAGGCGTTGATCGGCGCGGTATTGGTCAAGCAGTTCGCCGACCGCCAGGTGCGGGTCGATCCCGCCGTGATCGCGTTCTTAATGGCGCGCATGGAGCGCTCCTTCGACGCGGCGCGGCGGCTGGTGGACGCCCTCGATGCGGCCGCGTTGAGCGAAGGTCGCGCCATCACTGTTCCGCTTGTGTCGGCGGTTCTGGCACGTCTCAGTGATGAGACGAAAGATTAGGCGCGCGCGAGCTTGATCTTGCGCCCTTCGGCCGAGAGTGCGATCCGGCCCCGGATCAGACCGAGCGCGTCGTCGCCGAACACTTCGCGCCGCCAGCCGGAGAGCGCGGCGACGCCCGCCTTTTCGCCGAAGGCGGCGATGCGTTCCAGGTCGGACGCCGAGGCCAGCAGCTTCGGCGCCACGCCCGAGGACTCGGCGGCGTGCTTGAGTAGCACCTTGAGCAGGTCGGTCACCGGCCCGATACCGCCCGGTAGGTCGGTCTTTTCCTCCATATGCGGGCACTCCCTGTCCGGTACGGCAATGCCGGCGGCGATGGCCTTCAGGAGCCCGGCGCCCATGGACCCCTCGGCCATCTTGGCGCTCAAGCCCCGAGTGCGCGCGAGCGCGTCGACCGACGTCGGCCGGTGGTGCGCGATCTCGATCAGGGATTCGTCGCGCAAGACGCGCCCGCGCGGAATGTCGCGGCGCTGGGCCTCACGCTCGCGCCAGGCGGCGACCTCGCGCAGGACCGAGAGGAAGCGTCCGCCGCCGCGCGCCTTGAGCCTGAGCCACGCGCGCGCCGGATCGACGTCGTAGGTGGCCGTGTTGGTTAGCACCGCCATTTCCTCCGCTAGCCACGATTCGCGGCCATTGGCGGCGAGCCGGCGGCGTAGTTCCTCGTAGACCTTGCGCAGGTGAATCACATCGTCGAGGGCATACGCGATCTGGCGTTCGCTCAAGGGTCGCGCCGACCAGTCGGTGAAGCGCGAGGATTTGTCGATCCGGGCGCGGGCGAGCGAGCCGACCAGGGTTTCGTAGCTCGCCGAATCGCCGAAGCCGCAGACCATCGCCGCGACTTGGGTGTCGAATACCGGCGTCGGCAGTTTCTTGGTCAAGTAATAGAAGATTTCCAAATCCTGGCGCGCGGCGTGAAAGACCTTGAGCACGCCCGGATCGTCGAAAATCCGAAGGAGCGGGGCGAGATCGATTCCCGGTGCGAGCGCGTCGATGGCGGCGGCTGCGGCGGGGTCGTCATCCATGCCGCCGCCGGCCACCTGCACGACGCAGAGGATCGGCCAATAGGTCCGCTCGCGCATGAATTCGGTGTCAACGGTGACGAACGGCGCGCCGGCGATGCGCCGGCAGAAATCGGCGAGGACTTCGCTGTCGGCGATCAGGGCGGGGCGGGATGGACTCAACGACGACTCCGCCGTTCCTCGGGAGCTAGGCCGGCGACGAACTCGCGGCGGGTGAAGGCGTGGCCGCAGACCATGCAGTTGAGCGGGCCGAACGGCTCGCGCGCCGGGTCGAATTCGCCCTGGGCGACGTTTTGTCGTTCGCCGCAGTTGGGGCAGCGTGCCGGTCCCATGCCGGGTGCGAGGGGGCCGGTACGTTCGCCGGATTCGGACCGGGATGGGGTGGCGGGGGGCATGGGCGTCGTGTCCTCGAAGTCTAAGATGTGGCGCTTCGCGGGCCCGAGGTCAATGTCTTCGCGTTGTGTCATCAGTCCACTGTAACTTGACAAACGGCGCCGGGCGGTCGAGCTTTCGCCCGCCCTTTTTAGTTCGACCCGATGCATCCTTACCGCACCCACACCTGCGGCGCACTGCGCCCCGCCCACGTCGGCGAAACCGTCCGGCTGTCGGGCTGGGTCCATCGCAAGCGCGACCACGGCAACCTGCTGTTCGTCGATCTGCGCGACCATTACGGCCTGACCCAGTGCGTGATCGACAGTTCCGCGCCGCCCTTCAAGGTCGCCGAAGGCGTGCGCCCGGAAAGCGTGGTCATCGTCACCGGTCGCGTGGTCAAGCGCGCGCCGGAAACCGTGAATCCCAACCTGCCGACCGGCGAGGTCGAAGTGGCGATCGCCGCGATCGAGGTGGAAGGCCCGGCCGAGGTGCTGCCGATCCAGGTCGCGGGCGACATCGAATACCCCGAGGATTTGCGCCTGACCTATCGCTTCCTCGATCTCCGGCGCGAAAAGCCGCACCGCAACATCCTGCTCCGCAGCCAGGTGATCGCGAGCATCCGCCGGCGCATGACCGAACAAGGCTTCGTCGAATTCCAAACCCCGATCCTGACCGCCAGTTCGCCCGAAGGCGCGCGCGACTACCTGGTGCCGTCGCGCAACCATCCGGGCCAGTTCTACGCGCTGCCCCAGGCGCCGCAGCAGTTCAAGCAGTTGATCATGATTTCGGGCTTCGACCGCTATTTCCAGATCGCGCCCTGCTTTCGCGACGAGGACGCGCGCGCCGACCGCTCTCCGGGCGAGTTCTACCAGCTCGACTTCGAAATGGCGTTTGTCACCCAGGATGACGTGTTCGCGGCGATCGAGCCGGTATTGGCCGGCGTGTTCGAGGAATTCGCGCGCGGGCGCACGGTGACCAAACCACCGTTTCCGCGCGTCCCTTACGCCGATTCCATGCTGAGGTACGGCAACGACAAGCCCGATCTCCGCAATCCGATCGTGATGAGCGACGCGACCGAGATCTTTCGCGGCTCCGGCTTCGGGCTGTTCGCCAACCTGGTGGCCAAGGGCGCGGTGGTGCGCGCGATTCCCGCGCCGGGCGCCGGCGCGCAACCGCGCAGCTTCTTCGACAAGCTCAACGATTGGGCCAAGGCCGAAGGCGCGGGCGGCCTCGGCTACATGGTGATGGAGGACGGCGGCGCCAAAGGCCCGATCGGCAAGAACCTGGATGCCGAGCGCATCGCCCGCGTGCGCCAGACGACCGGTGCCAAAGATGGCGACGCCGTGTTCTTCGTTTGCGGCGACAAAGCCAAGGCGGAGAAATTCGCCGGCCTCGCCCGCACCCGCATCGGCGAGGAACTCGATCTGATCGAGAAAAATGCCTTCCGTTTCTGCTGGGTGGTTGATTTTCCGATGTACGAGTTGAATCCGGACACCCAGAAGATCGAATTCAGCCACAATCCATTCTCGATGCCGCAAGGGGGACTGGAGGCGCTCAACACCAAGGCCCCACTCGACGTCCTCGCCTTCCAATACGACATCGTCTGCAACGGCATCGAGCTTTCGAGCGGCGCGATCCGCAACCATCGCCCGGACATCATGCTGCGCGCGTTCGAGATCGCGGGATATGGTAAGGAGGAAGTCGAACGCCGCTTCGGCGGCATGCTGTCGGCGTTCCGCTACGGCGCGCCACCGCACGGCGGTTCGGCCCCGGGCATCGACCGGATCGTGATGATGCTGGCGGACGAACCCAACATCCGCGAGGTGATCGTGTTCCCCATGAACCAGCAGGCCCAGGACCTGCTCATGGGCGCGCCTGCGCCGGCCGACCCGGCGCGGCTCAAGGAACTGCACCTGAAGCTCGATTTGCCGAAGCCGAAGGGCAAGGACGAGCGTTAATCCCGCGTAGCCCCAATCGGCGCTTGACTTTGCCGGTTCCAGCCCCCATATAACGCGCGACCGATTTCTCGCGATCGCGCGGACAGCGCCCCGCTTCGGCGGCAGCTCTTCATTCATCCCGAGACAATCTTTGCAACGTCGCCGGCCCCGGAAGCGCGTGGGGCGGGCCAAAACGCCGGTTAGGCGCGCGACTTGATTCGCGCGCCCGGCGCCTAAGGAAATATTTTAACGTGACTCAATCTACCTTCTCTGGTCTCGGCCTCGCCGAACCGATCGTGCGTGCACTCTCTTCCGAAAACTACGCTGTTCCCACTCCGATCCAGGCCCAAGCCGTTCCGCTACTGCTCGCCGGGCGCGATCTGCTCGGCATCGCCCAAACCGGCACCGGCAAGACCGCCGCCTTCGTGCTGCCGATTCTTCAGCATCTTTCGGCCGCGAGCGAATCCTTGCGGCAAACAAGTCGGGATGGCGCTCACTCTCAGCGCGCCTTACGCGCGCTGATCCTCGCGCCGACGCGCGAACTCGCCTTGCAGATCGGCGAACGCATCCAGGCCTACGGCCGCCATCTCGGTCTTCGCCACGCGGTGATTTTGGGCGGCGTCGGCCAAGGCCCGCAGGTGCAGGCGTTGCGCGCGGGCGTCGATATCCTGGTCGCCACGCCTGGCCGCCTGCTCGATCTCCACAATCAACGTCACGTCCGTCTCGACGCCATTACCCACTTGGTGATCGACGAAGCCGACCGTATGCTCGACATGGGCTTTATCCGCGACGTGCGCCGCATCGTCGCGCTGCTGCCGAAGGTGCGCCAATCGCTGCTGTTTTCCGCGACCATGCCCGCCGACGTGGCGCGGCTCGCCCACGACATGCTCCGCGATCCGGCACGGATCGAGGTGACGCCCCAGGTGGTCACCGTCGAGCGCATCGACCAGTCGGTCTATATGGTCGAAACCGCCGCCAAGCGAGGGTTGCTCACCTACCTGATGGCCGATCCGGCGCTCGCGCGCGTGATCGTGTTCACCCGCACCAAGCACGGCGCCAATCGGGTGGCGGAGCACCTGGAGAAGACCGGAATCACCGCCGCCGCCATTCACGGCAACAAGTCGCAAGGCGCGCGCGTGCGCGCCCTCGAAGGCTTCCGCGAAGGCCATGTGCGCGCCCTGGTCGCAACCGACATCGCCGCGCGCGGCATCGACGTCGATGGCATCAGCCACGTGGTCAACTTCGACCTGCCCAACATCCCGGAAAGCTACGTGCACCGCATCGGCCGCACCGCGCGCGCCGGGGCGGACGGCAAGGCGATCTCGTTCTGCGATGGGAGCGAGCGCGAATACCTGCGCGACATCGAAAAATTGATCCGCAAAACGCTGCCGGTGGCGGGACGGGTGGCGGCGGCGCCGGGCGCGCAAACGCACGGCGTGGCTGATCGCCGCCATTCCGGTTCTCAGCGCCGCGCCGGCCGCGATCGCGGCGCGCGCTTCGGCCGTTTCGGCGGCAGGGATTCGGCGAATGCGACCGCGCGGCCGACCCAGCGCGCGAGCGCCCCGGGCGCCGCGTAGGCTTTTTTCTCGACGTAGAGAAATCCCCGCATCGGCCGGCCGGTGAAATCCATCGGCCGGACGTCGGGCGGCGCGAGCCATTTCCGTGCATCGTCCGGCGCGACCCGGACGACCAATTTGTCGTCGAGCACGCCGCAGCACATGTGGTCTTTGACCATGAAGGCGAGGCCACCGAACATTTTGCGCTCGCTCGTGCCCGGACGGCGAACCATGAGACGCCGGATTTTTTCCGCGAGTTTCGCGTCGTAAGCCACGGCGCCTTGCCCCTCAGCGCCAGTGGGGCGGATAGGTTTTGTCGTATCCCGGCAGCGCCCGAATCCGCTCGCGCCATTTTTCGATCGCCGGATAGCGTTCGGCGAACGGCAACAGGCCGAGGCCGAGCGGCTGGGCGCTGTCCTTGCCGGCGGCGCGCAGCAGGATTTCGATGGAAGGATAAACCGCCAGATCGGCGGCGCTGAGCCGGTCGAGGGCAAGCCAATCGTTGTCGCTCAAGCGGCGTTCCATGATCCCGAGCTCGTCGTGGGCCTCGGGAACGGCGGCGCGGATGTCGTCCGTATTGTCCTCGACGGTCCCGAACAGGACCGGAACAACGATCCGAAGGCCGGCGGGCTCCAGGTAGTAGACCAAATCGGATATCGCCTTCCACACCCGGCCGGTTTCCTCCGCGCTCCGCCCGAACAGGGGCGGGTCGGGATATTTGCGGTCGAGATAGGCCATGATGGCGATGGATTCGGCCAGCACGTAGTCGCCGTCCTTGATCGTCGGCACCTTGCCGCGCGGATTGAGGGCGAGGAACCCGGGCGCCTTGTGCTCCTCCTTCGCGAATTGGAGCAGGCGCGAAACGTACGGAATTTTCTTCGCTTCGAGCGTCAACAGCACGCGCCAGGCGGGCGGGCTGCCGCTGCCCCAATAGACTTCGAGCGTCATGGTTTTCTCCTGTCGTGTCGTCAACGGCTCGGCGGCGGACTATACTGGGGGCGGCGTGTCTAGTCACTTGCTTTTTACAAGTTACTGATCGGAATGCGATTCATGGCGAGGGTGGCGACCGACAAACCGGCGAAACGGGGGCGCAAGGGCGGATTCCGCTCCGGGTGCCCGATCGTCTGCGCGCTCGATCTGGTCGGCGACAAGTGGAGCCTGGTCGTCGTGCGCGACATGATGCTGGGCAAAAGGAAATACCGGGAATTCCTGGAATCACCCGAGGGCATCCCGACCAACATCCTGGCCGACCGCCTGAAATCTCTCGAAGGGCAGGGGATCGTCCGCCGCCGGCGCTACCAAGCGCACCCGGTCCGCCACGAATACGCGCTCACCCGGAAGGGGGCGGAGTTGCTGCCGGTGCTGCAGCAATTCGTGATCTGGGCGCGCAAGCACGTGCCCGGGCGCTGGGGCGATCCGCCCAAGGGGTTTTTCGGGGCGACGCCCGACGACCTTCTGAAACCAAAATCGAAAACGCCCGGCGGAAAGAACTAGGTTCTACTTTCCGAGCAGCTTCTTCATGGTGTCGCCGGCGGCGCCGGCCGCCCCTTCGAGCGCCTTGGTCGCTCCTTGCGCCGCTTCACCGGCCGCCTTGGCGGCGCCTTCGGCCGCGCCCTTGGCGAGGCCGCTCGCCTCCCCAATCAGCTTATCGATGTTGAGGGTCCCGGCTGCGTTGCGTGCGCCCTGGGAGATGGAGGCCATCAATCGTTCGCCCACCTCCTCGGGCGTGGCGCCCTTCTTTTCCTTGCCGATGTCCTTCAAGTGGATGTTGGGCAGCGGCGCGTCCAGCTGCTTACCCTTGAGCAGCGCGTGGCTGACACCGACCTTGCCGTCGCGCACGTAAAGATTGTCGATGATCAGTTTCGGTCCTTCGCCTTTTTTCTCGTCTTTTTTCGCGCCGCCCGCGCCCATCTTTTGGGCGTAGCTTTGCGCGTTTTTCTGGAGGGCGTCGAAGTTGGAGCCGCCGGAGGCCATCTCGTAGGTCACCTGCGGCGCAGCGATCAAAACCTCCTTCAGCACGATGACATCCTTGGTGGTGCGGGCGGTATCGAGCGTCACCTTGACCTCGCCCAGCCTGAGGGCCGCGGGAGTGGCGAACCCTTGCGGATTTCCGACCACTAGGCCGGCGAGGCGGCCTTGACCGTTCTTCACTGAAACGTCGGCTTCGGCGAGCGTCACCTTCGCCTGCAACGCCTCGCGGCCGTAGGTTTCGACCGCGGCCTTGATCAGCGAGCCGATGTTGGACAACAGCACCGTGACCGCGATGGCGGCGACCGCGATCAGGGCGACCGCGCCGCCGCCGACAATCCATAAGGTGCGTTTCATGGGCGATGTTCCTCTTTCCCGGGCTATATAGACGATTCGGCGGTCCCTATGGTAGCCTCTTTCGGTCGGGCCACGGCAGGCGCCCGGCGACACCAAGACGAATCCCCGCATAAGTTTTCCCGCGAAGGTCGTCCAAGCTCTGCCCTGCTCGTGCATCGAGGAGGGTAATCCATGTCTGCGTCCAATTCGTCCGCGTCTTCCGCCGCTCCGTCCATCGCCCCCACCGAACTCTGCGCGCTGCTCGACCGCGGTGGGGCGATTTTCTATGACGTCCGCCGTCGCGTCCGTTACGAAGAAAGCGGCGAAGCGATCCCCGGCGCCCCCTGGCGCGATCCGAGCGAAATCGAATCGTGGTCGCGCCATTTGTTGCCCAGTCGCGCGGTGGTGGTGACCTGCGTCCACGGCCACGAGGTGAGCCAGAACGCCGCCGCCGTGCTCAAGGCGCGCGGGCTCGATGCGCGCTATCTCGCGGGTGGTGTCGAAGGCTGGCGCCAGGCGGGACTGCCGCTCGTTCGCCAGGCGCCGCCGGCCAAGGGTTCCGCCTGGATCACCCGCGGGAAACCGAAGATCGATCGCATCGCCTGCCCGTGGCTGGTGAAGCGTTTTTACGATCCTTCCGCGCGCTTTCTTTACGTGCCGGCCGATCGCGTGCTGGCCGAGGCCGAGGCGAACGGCGCGATCCCCTACGACGTGCCCGGCGTCGAAATGAGCCACGACGGCGAGCTGTGCAGTTTCGACACCATGATCCGGCGCTTGGGACTGAAGGAACCCGCGCTCACGGACCTAGCCGTGATTGTGCGCGGCGCCGATACGGGGCGCCCCGAGTTGTCGCCAGTGGCGCCGGGGTTGCTCGCGGTGTCGCTCGGGCTTTCGGCCATGTTTGCCGACGACCAGGAAATGCTCGGTCACGGCATGGTGGTGTATGATGCGCTCTACGCGTGGCTCTTAAGGGCACGGGGCGAAACCCACGGCTGGCCGTCGAAGGCCTGAAGTGGGAGATGGGAGGGGGAAAACAGCATGACGCAGGCGGTAAAACCCGACGCGGTGCCGATGGCCGACGCGCTCAAGGTCTGGGTCCGGGTTGCGGCTTTGAGCTTCGGCGGGCCGGTGGCGCAGATCGCGGTCATGCACCGCATCGTGGTCGAGGAAAAACGCTGGATCGGCGAGGAGCGATTCCTGCACGCGCTCAACTACTGCATGCTGCTGCCGGGGCCGGAAGCGACCCAGATGGCAGTCTATCTCGGCTGGCTGCTCAACAAGGCGTGGGGCGGCTTCCTCGCCGGCTTCCTGTTCGTGCTGCCCGGCGTTGTCGTGATGATGGTCTTGAGCGTGATTTACTCCGGCTACGGCGAAATGCCGGTGGTGGCGGCGGTGTTCTACGGCATCAAGGCCGCGGTGCTCGCGATCGTGATCGAGGCGATGGTGCGCATCGGCAAGCGCGCGCTCAAGACCGAGGCGCAATACGCCATCGCCGCGCTCGCCTTCGTCGCCATCTTCTTCCTCGATGCGCCGTTCCCGCTGATCATCGTCGCCGCCGGCGTCGCCGGATACCTGGGCTCGCGCGCATGGCCGGCACAGTTTTCGCCGGGCGCCGGCCACGGTAAGAAAGCCAACATGCCGCCCCCGGTGATCGCCGAGGAGAGCTTGCACGAAGTCGCGCCGAGCACGCGCCGGACTCTCTGGATTTCGCTTCTGTTCGCCGTGGTCTGGCTCGGGCCGGTGGTCGCAGTCATGGCCTGGCTCGGGTTCGCCGACGTCTTTTCACAGATCGGATTCTTCTTCAGCAAGCTTGCGGTGGTGACCTTCGGCGGCGCCTACGCGGTGCTCGCCTATATGGCGCAGCAGGCGGTCGAGACCTACGGCTGGGTCACGGCGGGCGAGATGCTGGACGGGCTCGGCTTGGCCGAAACCACGCCGGGGCCGCTGATCATGGTGACGCAGTTCATCGGCTTTCTTGCCGCCTTCCGCGATCCGGGCGGCTTGACGCCAATCACGGCAGGGGTGCTGGGTGGCCTGATGGCGACCTGGGCGACGTTCGGGCCGTCGTTTTTCCTGATCTTTCTCGGCGCGCCGTACATCGAGGCGCTGCGCCAAAATAAGGCGCTCTCGGCCGCGCTCGCCGCCATCACCGCGGCGGTGGTGGGCGTGGTGCTCAACCTCGCCGTCTGGTTCGCGGTCCACGTCATGTTCGCCGACGTGCGCGAAGTGGCCCTCGGCCCGTTCAAGGCGCCGTGGCCCGCATGGGCGAGCCTGGATCCCATGACCGCGATTCTCTCGCTCGCCGCGCTCGTCGCCATGCTCCGCTTCAAGATCGGCATGCTGACGACGCTGGCGGCGGCCGCCTTGATCGGGGTGGTGTGGAAACTGGGGTCGTTGTAGAAAGAAGGTTGCATTCTCGCGATCGAAAGCTGCGATCATGTGCCGCTGGCTCGCCTATCTCGGACGGCCCGTTTTCCTCGAAAAATACCTGTTCGAGCCCGAGCATTCTTTAATCGCGCAGAGCCTCAACCCGGAGCGCACGGCCGTCACCGCCAACGGCGACGGCTTCGGGGTCGGCTGGTACGGCGAACGCGACCAGCCCGGGCTTTACCGCGAAATCCTGCCCGCTTGGAACGATCCCAACCTCCGGAGCCTCGCGGCCCAGATCCGCTCGCGGCTATTTTTCGCCCACGTGCGCGCCTCGACCGGCACCGAAACCTCGCGCGCCAACTGCCATCCGTTCGTGCACGGCAAGTGGATGTTCATGCACAACGGCCAGATCGGCGATTACGAACGGGTGCGCCGGGCGTTGGACGCGCTGCTGCCAGATTCGCTATACGCGCACCGGCGCGGTACCACCGACAGCGAGACATTCTTTTATCTGCTGCTCCATTTTGGACTCGAATCCGATCCGGAAGACGCCTGGCGCAAGACGGTCGCGGCCGTGCTCGAAGAAATGAAGCGCGCCGGCGCGACGCAGCCCTTCCGCATGACCGCGATCCTGACCGACGGCAAGGTCCTCTACGCGCTCCGCTACGCGACCGACCCGGTGCCGCCGAGCCTTTATTGGCGTTGCGACAAGGAGGCGCTGCTGGTGGTCTCCGAGCCGCTCGATTCCGACAAGCTCAACTGGTCGGAGGTGCCGGCGCAGTCGCTGCTGCTGGCGGAAGGCATGGGCCAGGCGGCGGTCGAACCGTTTCGCGTTTAAAGACCGAACGATTTTTTCAGCCGCGCCCGCGCGCGTCGGCCCACCGCGAGGCTCCAGGCGTTGACCACCGCGAGGCGGAACCCGCCTGGTGGCATGGCGTGCGCTTGGGGCGGCTTGTCGGCGTGGAAGGTGATCTGCACGCTGCTGACGCCGGGCATGCGCCGCACCTTGGCGATCTCGCTCGCGGGAGGATGCGCATATGCTGTCCCGTGCGGACCAAATAAAACCACGCTGTAGCCGTCGCGGCGCGCGCGGTCGGCGAAGCGCCAGCGGCCTTCGGCGTAGAGGCGGATCAGCGCTTCGACCCAGCCCGGGCCGTAGAGGTCCGGCCATTGGTCGGAAAAGCGCAGATGCGCCTCGATGATGGTGTCGTCGATGGTCTCGAAGTTGACGATGCCGGTGTAGCCGCGCAATTCGTGGAGTGCCCAGGCGGCGAGGCGGGCCTCAAGTCGGGGGCGCGCCTTCGCCTCCACCTTCCAATGGTCGAAGGTGCCGCCGCCGGTCGGTGCGCCGACCGCGTGGCGCCACCAGCGCGGACGGCCGTCGATCAGCGCGACGTCGGTACTGAGGTGCGACCCCTTCAGCAGCGGCATCCACATGTGCCCGGGAGTAAGCGCATGGAGATACTCCTTGCGGGTGCGGATGATCCGGCTGCCCGCGCCCATGCCCTTGAGGTTCACGGTCGGTTTCGAAAAGACCGGGAAGGCGGGCGGCATCACCCCGTGCGGCCCGGCGACCAGCCCCTGGCTCTGGGCGACCATCAGCTTGTCGTAAACCCAGCGGTGGCGCGGATAGAGCGTCCAGCAATCGGGATCGTCGGTCGGGATGACCACGTTCCGCGGGCAGGAGTGGCCCGCGAAATACTGGCGGCGCCAGGGGTCGGGCTCGACGATTGGCATGTCAACGGGGCGGCAGCACCTTGCCCGGATTCATGATGCCCTTGGGGTCGAGCGCTGCCTTGATCGCGCGCATGAGATCGAGTTCCACGCTGCTTTTGTAGCGCGCCATGTCGGCGAGGCGCAGTTGGCCGACACCGTGCTCGGCGCTGAAGCTGCCGTTCAGTTCGCGGACCAAATCGTGGACGCCGCGGTTGACGCGCTCGCGCTCCGCGAAAAAAGCCGCGCGGTCCGTCCCCACCGGCTGGCTTAGGTTGAAATGCACGTTGCCGTCGCCCATGTGGCCGAAGGCGCACACGCGCACGCCGGGGATCAGGCGCTCGGCCACGTCGGCGCCGCGCGTCACCAGGTCGGGCACGCGCGCGACCGGCACCGACACGTCGTGCTTGAGGCTGCCGCCTTCCGGCTTCTGTGCTTCGGAAATGGATTCGCGAAGCTGCCATAGCGCGGCGGCCTGAGCCTCGCTTTGAGCGATGGTCGCATCGGCAACCGTCTCCGCCTCGGTCGCTTCTGCCAGCACAGCTTCGAGCACGGCGGCGAGCGTGTCCCCCTTCGCGTGCGGACTCGCCAGCTCGGCCAGTGCGTACCATGGGTGCGGCGTGACGAACGGATCGCGGGTGCCGGGCGCGTGGCGCAGCACGCAGTCGAGAGCGAAGCGGTTGGCGAATTCGAACGCGATCAGCGTTTCGCCGCCGCGTTCGCGCAGGCGCACGAACAGATCGAGCGCGGCCGCGGGGGAGGCAAGCGCGGCGAACGCCACCGCGCGCGCCTTCAGCTTCGGAAACAGCTTGAGGGTGGCGGCGGTGACCACGCCGAGCGTTCCTTCCGCGCCGATGAAGAGCTGCTTTAGATCATAGCCGGTATTGTCCTTGTGCAGAGATCGCAACCCGTTCCAGACGCGGCCGTCGGGTAGCACCGCCTCGATTCCCAGCACCAGATCGCGGGTATTGCCATAGCGCAGCACGTGCACGCCGCCGGCGTTGGTCGAGATGTTGCCGCCGACGGTGCAGCTCCCTTCCGCCGCCAGGCTCAACGGGAACAGGGCGCCCGCCTCGTCGGCCGCGCGCTGCACGTCGGCGAGCACGCAGCCGGCCTCGGCGACCATGGTGAAATTGAGGGCATCTAGGGCGCGGATGCGCCTCATCCGCTTCAAGGACAACAGCACACCCGAGGCCGGCACCGCGCCGCCGGCGAGGCCGGTGTTGCCGCCCTGAGGCGTGACGGCTACGCTGGCGTCCGCGCACAGCTTGACGACGCGGGCCACTTCGTCGGTCGAGGCGGGCATCGCCAGAATCGCGCACGCGCCGCGATAGGTGCCGCGCTCCTCGGCGAGATGGGGCGCGAGCGTCGCCTCGTCCGTGGCCCAGCCGTGCGGGCCGACGGCGGCCTTGATGTCATCGAGAAAACGCGAAGGTAATTTCGCGGGCAATTTCGGCGGGGCGGTCATGGTCGGGACGTTAGCCCTGCCGCCGCCCCCCGCCAAGAGGAGAGGAAACTGCCTATGATCACCATCCGTCCATCGCACGAACGGGGCAGCGGCGACTACGGTTGGCTCGCCGCCAAGTACACGTTTTCCTTCGCCGATTACCAAGACCCCGCGCACATGGGCTTTCGCGCGCTCCGGGTCATCAACGAGGACTGGGTCAAGCCCGGCATGGGCTTCAAGACTCACGGCCATAGCGACATGGAGATCGTCACCTACGTTCTCTCGGGCGCGATCGCGCACAAGGACAGCCTCGGCAACGGTTCGACCATCCGGCCCGGCGACGTCCAGCGCATGAGCGCCGGCACCGGCATCCTGCACAGCGAGTTCAATCCCTCCGACACCGAGCCGGAACACCATTTGCAGATTTGGCTTTTGCCCGAACGCACGGGGCTGATGCCCGGGTACGAACAGAAGACGTTCCCGATCGCCGAACAGACCGATCACCTGCACCTGATCGCCAGCCGCGACGCTCGGCTCGGTTCGGTCACCATCCACCAGGACGCGGACATCTACGCCTGCCGGCTGTCCCCGGGTGGCCGCGTCTCCAGTGCGCTCGCGCCCGGCCGGCACGCCTGGATTCAGGCGGCGCGTGGCGCGGTCGAGGTCAACGGCGTCACGCTTCGGGCCGGCGACGGCGCCGCCATCAGCGACGAGGACGAGATTGACATCCGGAGCCGCGACGGAGGAGAGTTCCTGCTGTTCGACCTCGCCTGATAACAGCCTCACCCTTCGACAAGCTCAGGGTGAGGCTATAACCAAACGCCCTCATGCTGAGCTTGTCGAAGCATGAGGCAAGCCGACCAACTGCTCCCGACCCGGAGATTTCCACCTGATCACCGATCCCGGATTTTTGATCGCCGCCGTGGTGGCGGTGCTGATCGCGGGCATTTCCAAGGGTGGGCTCGGCGGCGGCGGGCTCACTATCCTGTCGGTGCCGCTGATGTCGCTGTTCGTGCCGCCGCCGCAGGCGGCTGCCATCATGCTGCCGGTGCTGTGCGCCATGGACGCCATGGGCATCTGGGTCTATCGAAAAAAATGGAGCGCCATCAACATGCGCATCCTGATTCCGGCGGCGACCGTCGGGATCGTCGTCGGCGCGCTGCTGTTCAAGTATTTGAACGCCGACGCCATCCGTCTGATGATCGGGGTGCTGGCGCTGGTGTTCTCCCTCAACTGGTGGCTCAACCGCAAGCGCCCGCGTCCGCCGGCGCGGCCGAGCATTTCCAAGGGTGGCTTCTGGGGTTCGCTCGCCGGGTTCACCAGCTTCGTCGCCCATGCGGGCGGGCCGCCGCTCAACATCTATTTGCTGCCGCTGCGCCTGGAGAAGGAAATTCTTATCGGCACCAGCGTGATGTTCTTCGCTATCGTCAACTTGGTGAAGATTCCCCCGTATTACTGGCTCGGCCAGTTCACGGCGGAAAACCTGTGGACGGCGGCGGCGCTGCTGCCGCTGGTGCCGATCGGCATGTGGATCGGCATCTGGGGCCAGCGCCGCGTCAATGAGGCTCTCTTCTACAACGTCTGTTACGCCATGCTGGTGCTCGCCGGAATCAAGCTGGTCCACGACGGCGCGATGCCGATATTCGGGATCAAGTAGGTTCGGCGGCCCTGCGCAGGCGATCATTGATCGCGCGCCCCAAACCTTCGTCGGGGATCGGCATGACGGCGATGGCGCGAGCGCCCGATTGGTCGAGATCGTGCAGCAGGGCGAACAAATTCGCCGCTGCCTCGATTAGGTCGCCGGCCGGGCTCAGATTGCGTACCGGGCTCGAGGTTTTCGGAACGTCGCCGCCAAAGGCAAGCAAGGCCTCGCCGGCGCGGACTTTGGTCGCGCCGAGGCGAAGCGGCAGCGCCGGCGCGTAGTGACGGCGCGCCATCCCCGGCGAAAGACGTTCGTCGTCGTCGACCGCCGTTTCGCCGCTCGCATCCGCAACCGGCTGGCCGAGGCGCCGGGCGATGTCCTCGGGCCCGATCGCTCCCAAACGAAGGACGCGCGGGCACTCGCCGGAAAGATCGAGTACGGTCGATTCCAACCCAACCCGGCAGGGTCCGCCGTCGAGGATCAAGTCGACCCGCGAGCCCAATCCATTCGCTACGTGCGCCGCCATGGTCGGGCTCGCGCGTCCGCTCGGGTTGGCGCTCGGCGCGGCGATTGGGCGCTCACAGGCAGCAAGGAGTGCGCGCGCGACCGCGTGATCCGGCGCGCGCACGGCAAGCGTGACGAGTCCGGCCGAGGCGAGACGCGCGACCGGGCAGGGTCGCGCGGGCGAATCCCCGCGCGCATCGAAAGACGAGTCCGCACGCGGCAGCACCAGCGTCAGCGGCCCTGGCCAGAACGCGGCGGCGAGGATTTCGGCGCGCGCGTCGAAGCACGCCAGCTTGCGGGCCTCGTCCGCGCCAGTCACGTGCACGATCAGCGGATTAAAGCGTGGGCGGCCCTTGGCCTCGAACACGCGGGCGACGGCGCGCTCGGAGGTGGCGTCGGCGCCGAGGCCGTAGACGGTCTCGGTCGGAAAAGCGACTAGGCCGCCCGCGCGAATGATCCGGGCGGCTTCGGCGATCGCCGCGTCGGTCGGGGGAAGGATGCGGGGCGAGGGGTTCACGGGGACGAGAATTTCGCGCGGGCGGGATGAGATCAACAATCAAAATTAAAGAGCCGTCGCTGCGCGACGGCTCTTTGCCCCCTCGGGGGCTGGTCCTCTCGGGACTATCCGGTCGGGTCACTCATGAAGTGGCCCGGCATCGGAAGGTGTTCCACAGGAGTGGAACATCTGGTTCGCGGCCCTTACGAGCCGCTACAAGGGCCGTTCCCCGGGGTAGCGCGCAAGGGGAACGGGTATCCCTGCTTTTGAGCCCTCTTGGGCACGGTTTACATATAGCAAAGGCAGCGAAAATTTTCAACGCAAAACGGCGCACGAAAATTTCGCGCGCGAAATTGTTTTGTTGACACGGAATTTCATTCGCGCGGCATCGTGAAGCCGGGGCCATGCGCGACGAAATGCGGATTTAAAAATCCCGGCTTGCCGTAGGTGAGTTCGGCGCCGTCGCGATCGACGACGTTTCCGCCGGCGTAACGAAGAACCGCGTGACCGGCGGCGGCGTCCCATTCCATGGTCGGCGCGAAACGGGGATAGACGTCGGCGGCGCCCTCGGCGATGCGGCAGAATTTGAGGGAACTGCCGGCGACCACGCGCGTGTGCGCGCCGAGCCTGTCGAGCCAAGCATCGACCTCCGGCGTCGAATGGTGGCGGCTGACGGTGGCGACGAGACTTTGGGCCGGAGCGGGACGGCAGGCGATGAGCTCGGGCTTGGCATCGCTCTTGGCGCGGAAAGCGCCTCCCGGCCAGCCCCAATAGGCGAGATCGGGCACGGGAGCGTAAACGATCCCGACCACCGGGCGGCCCGCTTCGATCAGCGCGATGTTGACGGTGAATTCGCCGTTGCGTTCGACAAATTCCTTGGTGCCGTCCAACGGATCCACCAGCCAGAACGGGTGGCCGGTAATAGCGGGCGCGTTGCCTTGGGCGAACGCTTCCTCGGCGACGATGGGAAAGGCGTCGGTGATCTCGCCCTTGATCGCGGCGGCGATCAGGACCTCGGCGGCGCGGTCGGCGGCGGTCACCGGCGAGGCGTCGGCTTTTTTATCCACCGCGAAATCGGTGCGGTAGACCTTGAGGATTTCCGCGCCCGCGCGGCGCGCGATGGCGCGCAACGTGTCGATCAGGCCGTGGGTGAGGTTGACGGTCATGGCGTCTCGGTGTGAGGCGAAAATTTCGACGCGGCGGTGCGGCTTGTCAACGGGCGGCGGCCGCGGCAGCGCGCAGCGCCGGCTCGTAGGCGAAGATGGCGGGCGTGCCGCCGGTGTGGACGAAGAGCACGGTTTCGTTCCGCGCGATCCCGCCATCTGCGATCAGGCGGATCATGCCGGCCATGGCCTTGCCCGTATAGACGGGATCGAGGAACAGACCCTCGCTCCGGGCGGCGATCAGGATGGCGTCCGTGACTTCGGCGCCGAACTTGCCGTAGCCGGGCGCGAGCGAATTGTCGGCGATGTCCACGTCCGATGGCGCGAGATCGACCGGATTCCCGGCCAGGCGTCCGATCTCGGCCACCCGCTCGGCAATCCGGGCCGATTGCTGGGCGGCCGGGCGGCGGACGCAGATACCGGTGATTCTGCGCCCGTCGCCGAGGGCGCGGAAGCCATAGAGAAGCCCGGCGTGGGTCGCACCGCTGCCCGACGCGACGACGACGCGGCCGATGCCCAAGTCGGCCTCGCGGTCTTGGACGGCGATCTCGGCGGCGGCGAGCGCGTAGCCGAGCGCGCCGAGCGGCGGATGGCCGGGACCGAGATGGATCACGTAGGGCCGCCGTCCGCGCCGGGCGAGATCGGCCGCGATGGTCTCCAGGCGGGCATCGGCGCCGGCCTCGTCCTCGCCGGCAGGATAAGCATGCAGTGTCGCCCCCATCAGCCGGTCGAGCAGCACGTTGCCCGAATTGCGGTAAAGTTCATCGACTTCGGCGACCCGCTCTTCCAGTTGGATGTGGCATTGCATGCCGAGGCGCGCGGCGAAGGCGGCACATGTGCGGACGAAATTCGATTGCACCGCGCCGGTGATCAGCACCGTGTCGGCGCCCCGGGCGCGGGCCTCGCCCATGTAGAATTCGAGTTGGCGGACCTTGTTGCCGCCGAAGCCGAGGCCTGTGCAGTCGTCGCGCTTGATCAGAATGCGCGGGCCCCCGAGCGCCGCCGTCAGGTTGGGCGCCTCCTCGATCGGCGTCGGCAGATGCCCGAACGCCGCGCGAGAAAAACGCTCGAGGCCGGGGATAGCAATTAGTCCGGTCATAATTTGTCGAGTGGATCGTGAGCGATATCGAGGATCACGAGAACTTCACGTGCTGATCGTCGACCTTAAGCGCGCCTTTGACCTCGGCGGCGGCGAAGCGATGCGCGCGGAACGCAGCCGACCAATGATCGGCGGCCAAGCCCGCCTTGCGCTTCAAGTGCGCGAGGAACGCTTCCACCTGCGGCAGCTGCTCCCACACCGAGGGCAGGAACAGCGCCCGCGCCGGTCCATCGGCGATGATCAGCCCGTCTTCGCCGGGACGGAGTTGGGCGAGCAGGTCCTTCTGGTCGCGAAAATGCATCGGCTCGGGCGCCGTCAGCACCGAGACGGAAAGATCGAGCCCATCCTGCTCGTGCGGGCCGAGCCGGGGAAAGCGCGGGTCCTTGAACGCGGCGCGGTAGGCGTTCTCGGCGACGTCGGCGGCGAGCGGCCGATGGGCCTCGGGCGAGCCGATGCAGCCGCGCAAATTTCCGTTGCGCTTCAAGGTGACGAACGCGGCGCCGCGCGCGCGCAATTCCTCGGCCACCGCATCGAGCGCGACCGGAACCGGGCGGTCATGGGCGAGCCCATGGGCAATGGAACGCGCCGCGATGCCAAGCAACGCCCCGCCGTGGCGCTTGAGCATGGCGCGCGCCTTGGCGAGCGCCGAACCCTCACCGCTTTTCTTGGCTGGAGCGGGGCTTTCTTCGAAAAACAGCCACGAGCCGTAGCCGACCACCTGGTCGCGCGACCCGGCGGTGTCGCCGGAATTGCGCAAATCGACTTGTTGGACGGAGAGCCCCTTTCTGCGCGCGAGCGCGAGCAGGCCCTTGACCGGCACCCGGCCGCACGCCTGGTCGCGGCCGATGGCGCCGCCGTCCAGGCGCACGATCGCTTGCGCGGTGGCGGCGTCGATCGCGCGCGCCGCGTCGTAGGGAAGGTAGTGGCTGAGGTCGGAACTGATCACGATCAGGGTTTCAGGCCCGTCCCAGGCGCGTTCCAGGACCTCGGCCACTTCCATCTCGGTCGCGTCGCCGACCGCGAGCGGAACCAGGTTGAATCGCCCGAGCACCACCTGCAGGAACGGTAGGTGCACTTCCAGGCTGTGTTCCTGGGCGTGGCTCGCGTCGAACACCTCGACTTGGCGAAGCTCGGCGAGCCTGGCGCACGTATCCCGGTCGATTGGCACGTCGCCGAGCGGCGTCGCGAAGGCGTCCGCGCCGGAAAGCGCGAGGCCGCGCACCGGCACCCGGTGGCAGGGCCCGAGCAGCACCACGCGGGTGATGGTTCCGCGCACGGGTGCGAGGCGGGCGTAGGCGGTCGCGGCCACCGGTCCGGAATACATGTAGCCCGCGTGCGGCACGATGATCGCCTTCGGCACGGGCCTCTGCTCGGTGGCACTCTCGGCCGTGGCTTCGGCCAGGTAGCGGCGCACGGAAGCCTCCAGCTCTCTCGGGTTTCCCGGGTAGAACCGGCCGGCGACGGCGGCGGGCCTGATCGCGTTCATGGATTGGGGTTCGGCGTTACCAGGCTATATTATAGGCGAGTCCCATCCTGTGGACATAGGCACGATGGATACCACCGTCAACGATACGGATCTCGGCGAAACCTTTCCGGGGCGCTACTGGCACGCGCTGCCGGACGGGCGGGTGCAGTGCGATGTCTGCCCGCGGCTGTGCAAACTGCGCGAGGGCCAGCGGGGCCTTTGCTTCGTGCGCGCCTGTTATCGGGGCGGCATCGTGCTCACCACCTACGGCCGTTCGTCGGGCTTCTGTATCGATCCGATCGAAAAAAAGCCGCTCAACCACTTTTTACCCGGCACGCCGATCCTCTCTTTCGGCACCGCCGGCTGCAATCTGACCTGCAAGTTTTGCCAGAACTGGTCGATCAGCAAGGCGCGCGAATTCGACAAGCTCGCCGACCAGGCTTCGCCCGAAGCGATCGCCCGCACCGCCGAAAAGACCGGCTGCCGCAGCGTCGCCTTCACCTACAACGACCCGGTGATCTTCCTCGAATACGCCGTCGACGTGGCCAAGGCCTGCCACGCGCGGGGCATCAAGACGGTGGCGGTGACGGCGGGCTACATCTGCCCGGAGCCGCGCGCCGAATTCTACCGGCACATGGACGCGGCCAACGTCGATTTGAAGGGATTCAGCGAACGCTTCTATCGCGACCTCTGCACCGGGCACCTGGAAGCGGTGCTCGATACGCTCCGCTACATCAAGCGCGAGACCCGAACTTGGCTCGAAATCACCACGCTTCTCATCCCGGGCGAAAACGACTCGGACGAGGAGTTGGACGCGCTCAGCCGCTGGGTGAACGCGGAGCTGGGGCCGGATGTG